>ENA-ORXU01000493-ORXU01000493.1-marine-metagenome-genome-assembly--contig:-NODE-493-length-44790-cov-8.561179_pt1 | contig 44790 bp, 40 predicted proteins | sample MGYA00237869_ERZ511484 | MGnify/ENA metagenome assembly ERZ511484 | reverse complement strand
CCCAGACGACTATTCGACTGGGACAGCGCCAACGACACCTACCATCGCCTCAGCGCACCGACCCTCTGAACCGACCCTGTCCCCTCACGTATGGCCAGCCACCGACTCCAGCATCACCGCATACGTGAGGGGACAGACCCTTCACGTATGGATTCGTGTGTTTCGACGGTCAGCGCAGTGTGAAGCCGAGCCGGAACGACTCGACGGCGCGGGCGAACATGTTCGACTCGACTGCTGGCTCGGTGACGGCGTTCAACTCGGTGATCCGGGCGCTGAGCTGACCGAAGGTGGCGGCCAGCGTGGCTCGTGCGACGTGCGTCCCGATGCACAGGTGCGTGCCGAATCCGAAGGCCACATGGTGGTTGGGTGAGCGACGGATGTCGAACCTGTACGGGTCGTCGAACACGTCCGCGTCACGATTTGCCGACGGGTAGAGCAAGACGATCCGGTCGCCGCGCTCCACGGGTTGGTCGCCGATCCGGTCGTCGGCACCGGCGCGCCGGAACATGTTGTTCAACGGGCTGACCCAGCGCAGGACCTCCTCGACCGCTCCCGGGATCAGCGACGGGTCGGCGGCAATGGCGTCCCACTGGTCGGGATGGTCGACGAACGCCCGCATGCCGTGGCTGATCGCCGTCCGCGTCGTCTCGGCTCCACCGGAGATGAACAACCCGACCTCGTGGGCGATCGCCTCGGGTGGAAGTGGTTCGCCGTCGATCTGAGCGTGGAGCCAGGTCGAGATCAGGTCGTCGCCGGGGTCGGCCATCTTCGCCTGCGCAACCTCGCCGAGCGCCTCGACGAACTCCTCGTTGGCCGCGATGAACTCGCGGAAGATCTTGCCGTCTCGTTCCCGCATGTCGGTGCGCATCAGTCGCTCGGACCACGACTTGAGGTCGCGCCACCGCTCTTCGGGATAGCCGAGCAGGTTGGCGGTGAGACGAGCAGGAATCTGGCCGGCGACTGTCTCGACGAGTTCGATCTCACCCACTGCACCACTGCCCAGTCCATCGAGCGCCCCATCGAGCGTCGACGTGACGATGTCGATGACTTCCTGCCGTCGCGCTTCGACCGACTTCTTGGTGAAGCTGCCCTGCACCAGCATCCGCTGCTGGCGGTGTCGAGGGTCGTCCTGCGCGATCATGTTGATCTCTTCGGGCGACCACAGCGCGCGATATCCCTGGCCGGACAAGAACACCGACGAACGCCGTTCCACGTCCATCAGGTCGGCGTGTCGGGTCACGCCCCACAGACCGTTGCGCTCGTCGCGATAGACCGGCTCGTGATGACGCATCCACTCCCACACGTCGTGCGGGTCGCGCCGGTACAACTCGGGGTCGAGCAGGTCGACGATCATCCGGTCGCCGGCGCCACTGTCACGCGCGTCAGGATCCACGGGGTCGGACACAGCAGAATCAGCAACGTTCATGGCCCGATCGTTGCAGATCGGTCAGCGTCCGTGGAAGGTGGGGGACCGTTTTGTCACGAAGGCGTCGACCGCCTCGGCATGGTCGGCCGATGCGAAGCATCCGATCTCGAGTGCGGTCGACAGGTCGAAGCTGGTGACGAGCGCCTGCTTGATCTGCTGGTTGACGGCGATCTTGGTGCCCTGCACGGCGAGCGGCGCCTGAGACGCAATTCGCTGCGCCCACTCCGACGCCACGTCGGCCACGTCCCCGGGGGCACACACTTCGGCGGCGACGCCGAGGCGCAACGCCGCGTCTGCCGCGAGTGGCTCGCCGAGCATCAGATGGCGCTTGGCTGCGAGCGGGCCGAGTACGAGCGGCCAGATCGCCGCACCGCCGTCGCCGGCGACCAGGCCGACCTGGACGTGCGGGTCGATGATCGCTGCGTTGTCGGCCATCACGATCACGTCGCACATGAGCGCGATCGACGCGCCGAGCCCGACGGCGGGTCCGTTGAGCGCGCAGACGATCGGCACCTCGACGTCGAGTTGGTCCCAGATGATCTGCTTGCTCTCGCGCCTCAGCGCCGAGACGGCCGCAGGATCGCGCAGAGCCGGGAACCACGCCATGTCGCCGCCCGCCGAGAACGCTCGGCCCGATCCGGTCAGCACGATCGCACGGGCGTCGCCCTCCTGCTTGAGGTCACGGAAGAGTTCGGCGAGGTCGGCGTGCAGGGTCGCGTCGACGGCGTTCATCGCCGAATCGGGGTGGTCGATCGTGGCCGTGATGACGTGCCCCGCCCGCTCGACACGAATCGTCTCCATCAGAACGATCCCGTCAGGACCGCGCTCGTCAGGACCGCGCTCGTCAGGACCGCGCTCATCAGAACCGCGCTCATCAGAACATGGCCACGTCGTCGTCGAGGCCGAGCAGGAGTCGACCGATCTTCTCGTTCAGCTTCGGCGCGGTCTGGATGTGCTGGGTGACGACGTGAGCGTCACGCATGAGCCGACCGAATCGGCTGGCGTCGTAGACCGCCGACCCGCCGGCGAGCGTGTACGCGACGTCGGCCACGGTTGCTCCCGCCGACGCTGCGTTGGTCGCTGCGAGTCGGATACCGATGCGCTGCTCGATCGTCACCGGATCGCCCGCAACCGCGATCGCCCACGCCGAACCCAGTTCGTCGAGCAGGAACGCCCGCGCCGAGCGCAGTAGGGCCTCGGCACGTGCCACCTCGATCTGGGTGTATGCGGAGTCGGCGAGGGTGCGCTTCGAGAACTGAGGCGACTTGGCGTGGGCGAGGTCGTTCAGTTCGTCGAGAGCGCGCCGCCCGACCCCGAGCCCGACCGCCGACACGCTGGCCGCAAGCAGGGTGAAGTTGGGAAATCGAGCGAGACTCGAATCGACGACCGGCGCCGTGACGCCCGGTTGAATCGTCCGAGTTGCGGGAGCGAAGGCCGCGTCGACGCAGTAGTCGAGCGAACCCGAGCCCCGCATCCCTCCGGTGTGCCAGGTGTCGACGTAGTCGATGTCGGACTGCGGGAACCAGCACAGGCGGAAGGTCGAGTCGTCACACATCGCTCCGCCGAGCACCCATTGGCAGTGTTGCGTACCACTTCCCCACGCCCATCGGCCCGACACTTCGAAGCCATCGACGCCGTCCCGGCTCGATGCGATGCCCTTCCCGTTGGGGGCGAACGCCCCGCCAGTCACCGTGGCGGCATCGCCGTAGATCTCGCGAGCGGTCTCGGGGGGAAGGAACGCCGCCATCGACGACGTCGTCGATGCGATCATCGCGCACCAGCCTGCAGCGCCGTCGGCGTGGCTCAGCGCGGCGATCGCCTCCACCATCGTGACGGGGTCGACCTCGGGACCACCGTACGCATCCGGAACGCACATCCGCATCAGATCTCGTTCGACCAGAGCGGCAACGGTGACGGGCGGCAGCCTGCGGTCCCGTTCGGCTGAGTCGGCGTGCGCTTCGACGAGTTCGGCGACGTCGAAAGCGGCATCGATCACGGTGGCGGTCACGGTCCGACACTACGCGCCGACGGGTCTGCACGATCCACCCGTGCAGGTGCCGGACCACCACACCTCGATTCGGCGAGCACGGAACTCCCCGACAGTCTACCGTGGCTTCACGACAGCAGGAGGCACCGGCATGATGGGCAGAGCGACGTGAAGTACGGCTTCGTGGTTCCCTGGGCCGACGCGGCCGACGTCGGAGACCTCGCCGAGGCCGCCGAGGAAGCCGGCTGGGACGGCCTGTTCGTGTGGGAACCCGTGTGGGGAGTCGACGCATGGATCTCGCTCGGCCTCGCCGCCGTCCGGACATCGCGCATCCGGCTCGGCACGATGCTCACAGCACCATCGCGCCGAAGACCGTGGGAACTGGCCAGCCAGGTCGCCACCGTCGACCGCCTCTCCAACGGACGCGTCACCCTCGGCGTCGGACTCGGCGCCACCGACAGCGGCTTCGAGACCTTCGGCGAGGAGTGCGACCGGCGTGTCCGAGCCGAGTTGATGGACGAATGCCTCGACATCGTCTGCGGTCTCTGGGACGGCCAACCCTTCGAGTACTCGGGCACCCACTACACCGTGCATTCGACCGAGTTCCCCACGATCGGCCACGTCGAACAATCACCGCGCGTCCCGATCTGGTGCGTCGGCGCGATCGGCCGACCGAAGTCCATGGCCCGAGCGCTGCAATGGGACGGCATCATTCCCCAGGTCCTCGACCCCGACACCGACGGCGGAGCCCGTCAGGCCGGCCTCGCCGAGGTCGCAGCCCTGCGCACCGCAGTGCTCGACGGCCCCAGCCCCGACGCCGACATCATCGTCGAAGGCCAGTGGACCGAACACTCCCCCGCCGCGTACGCATCGGCGGGAGCGACCTGGTGGATCGAATCGATGTGGGGAGCAATGAGCGAACACTCCCCCGTCACCGCCGCCTACGACCGACTCCACCACGGCCCACCCACCTGAGACTTCCTGTCCTGGGGGCGGTGAGACGGCCAGGCCATCGCGTCATCGGTTCAGATCGCCGTGAAGCTGCGGATCGCCAGGCCGATACCGACGACCATCACGAGCGCCGCCGTCGCGAACGGAGCGAGACGGCCCCATCGCCGCAGCGACGTGGCGACGCGCCCCTCGGCGTTCTCCAGGCGCTCCTGATACCGGTCACGCACACGCACCAGCGCGATGCCCGCCAGTGTGAGGACGATCGCCATCCCTGCGCCGTATCCGATCACGAGGATGACCCCGAACCACGTCCGACCGAGCGCGATCGCCGACAGCAGCACGATGAGCGCAGACGGGCTGGGAACGAGCCCGCCGGCCACCCCCATCCCGATCAGGCCGCCGCGCGACACATGCTGATCCGCGCCGTGCACGTGACCATCGTGATCGTGACCGCCGTGCGAGTGGTCATGATCGTCGTGGGCATGCTCGCCGTGGGCATGGCCGTCGTGGTGATCGTGTCCATGGTCGTGATCGCCGTGTCCGAGGTCGTGATCACCGTGTCCGTGTCCGGCGTGGTGACCGTGTCCGTGTCCGGCGCGGTCACCGTGTCCGTGTCCGGCGCGGTCACCGTGGTCGTGATGGTGGCCGCCAGCGCCGTCATCGTGGGACGCCGGGGTGGCGACCAGCGTGCCGCGGGCTCGTGTGCGCTCGGCGACGGCCGCCGCGGCGGGGGCGTGATGGACGTGACCGTCGGGCCCGTGTGTGTGCCCGCCGGGACCATGCGAGTGGCCGTGCCCGAACAGCGTCGTCTCGCGTTTGCGGGCTGCGTTGACGAGCAGCGCCAGACCGAGCGCCGCGATGAGCAGTCCACTGATCACACCGAGCCAACCGAGGACCGTCTCACCGGCCAGCGCCGTCGAGAGCGTGAGGCCGAGCCCGAGCAGGAGCACTCCTCCGGTGTGCGTCGCCGTGACGGTGACCCCGACCAGGACGGCGTCTCGCGCCGACCCCTGACGGCCGGCGATGTAGGCAGCCATCACCGTCTTGCCGTGACCCGGGAGGAGCGCGTGCGACGCGCCGAGCACCAGCGCGAGCCCGATCGCCGCCAGCCCGACGCCGAGGGTCAGGTCCCGCTCGCCGATCATCTCGTCGAACGTGTCCTGGATCCCGTCGACCATCCCGCCGAGGAAGCCCGGTCGGGACGCGACCAGGCTGTCGCGCGCGTCGGCTGCGTTGTCGGACTGCTCGTCGTCGACGAGTGCTTCGTCGCCAGCGCCGACCAGCGTCCCGTCCGGACCGAGCTCGAGGGTCACGGTTCGGATGTCGAGCGGTGACTCGAGCAACTCTTCCGGATACGTCCGCAGTCCGTTCGTGTCGCTCATCGTGGCGACCGGCGAGTCGACGATGCCGACGTCGACACCGCGCGCCACGATCTCGCGCCAGCCGACGCGTCCGGCGCGGAAGTTGTCACTGAACTCGAAGGTGTGCGTCGAGCCGTCGTCGACCGCCGCCTCCGACTCGAGTTCGCACTCGAGTCGGCTGGTCTCGAGGCCCGCCTGGCCCGGTTCGTACGAGAAGGCAGACGAGACCACCGAGAACACCAGCGAGCGATCGTCGAGCGCAGCGTCGATCGATGCGGCGAACTCTGCACACTCCGATGTGGCGTAGGTCGTCCGCTCGGTCTCGCTGGCCTCGCCGTCGCCGTCGGCATCGACCGACGCACGGTTCTGCGCCGTCGGGATCTCAGCAGCGTCGACGACCACGCGATCGACGATCCGATCGGCACGGATCTCCAACACATTCAAGTGGCTGACGGTGAAGTTACCGAGCGGGTGGGCGGCCACCGACCCGGACGGCACGAGGCCGACGACGGCGAGGCACGAGGCGACAGCGACCAGGAATCGGCGCACGTCAGGACCCGGTCAACTCAGCGAGCGATGCCTCGGCGATCGGCACGTCGAGCGGGTCGAAGAACGGGTTGATCTCGAGCGCCCGTTCGAGGTCGGCACGCGCCCCGTCGAGGTCACCCAGCGCCCGCTTGATCTCACCCGAGTGGAAGAGAAAGAGCGCGTCGGGCGTGTCGAGTTCGAGCGCCTTGCCGATGGCGACGAGTGCCTCGTCGTCGCGACCATTGCGGTGCAGGGCCCAGGCGTGCGCGTCGTGCATCGCGAGGAACGGCCGAACGGCGATCGCCCGCTCGGCTTCGGCCAGAGCCCTCTCCGGTTCGTCGTGGTCGGCGAGGAAAAGCACGGGCGACGCGTCGCTCTCGACCCCGTTCGCCTCGAAGAGAGTCTGCACTGCGCCGACCACCTCGTACTGCGCATCGGCTTCTGCGGTCCGGCCGACTGATTCGAGCAGTTCACCGTACGCGATGAGATACGACGGCTCGGGTGCCTGTTCGACCAGTGCGGCGTAGCTGTCGAGCGCCGTCTGGATCTGGCCGAGCGCTGCCTCCGAGCGTGCCTTGCCGGCGAGCGCCGTGGTGTCCTGAGGCGCTTGGGCGCGAGCCTCGTTGTACAGATCGAGGGCGGGGCCAGGCTGACCGCGGTTGAACTCGATCTCACCGAGGACGGTGAGAGCGAACGCCCGGTCGGTGGGCGTACCGGCCTGTTGCAGAGCCTGGCGCATCTGAGAGATGGCGAGATCGGTCTGACCGTTCAGTTGCGCCAGGTACGACGAGCGGCTGTACGACGACGCGTCCGGCGACAGGCCCAACATCCGCTCGACCGACGCGGCCGCAGCGTCGTACTCGCCGAGTTGCACCTGGGCGTCGCTGAGAGCGCCCCACAGGATCGCGCTGAATTCGTTGATCTCGAGGCCCCGTTCGGCGTAGTCCTCGGCGAGCACGAAGTCGTGACGTGCCGAGGCGAGCGACGACAGGCCGGCCAGAGCGAGGAAGTTGTCGTCGGGTTCGACCATCAGCGATTCGTCGAGGGCGCCTTCAGCGCGCGGGTACAGCGAGGGGTCGGCAGTCACGCGTGCCTGTTGCACATACGCAATGCCGAGCGTCGACCATGCGACATGGTCGTTGGGGACGACTTCGAGACGCGTCTGGAGCTGCTCGATCAGACCATCGAGAGTGTCTGCGGGAGGCCCGGCGGCGGACGACACGTCGGCCGGGGCGACGACGGGCGAATTGGCTTCGATCGAGACGTCGGATTCGTTCGAGAAGCGAGCGATGCCCACGGCTCCGGCCACGAGGAGGACGACCGCGAGGGCCACGGCGATGACGAGTTGTCGAGGACGTGACATGCGGGGGCGGGCGGAGCGAAGGGGGGTCAGAAGTGAAGGTGCCGGTGCGACGATCGCAAGATCATCGCACCGGCACCGGTCACGGGGTGTTCAGGTGTTCAGTTTTCGGGTGTCTCAGAGGGCCTTGCTGGCGAGGACCGTGCCGGGGAAGTACCCGACGAGGTCGACGATCACGTGAGCCGACGACTGGGTGTAGACACACACCCGGTCGTTGTCGCCCACCTTCGCCACGACTGCAGCAGCCGTGTTGAGGTCCTGCAGGTTCAGGTTCGATGCCGTCGGCAGCGACTCACCACACGGGAAGACCGTGAAGAAGCCGGTCGCCTCGGGAGCGACGCCGGTGACGTTGAGCACCACGGTGCCCGTGTCGTCGGAGACGGTGGTTCCCGGTCCGCGGACGGGAACTTCGATGACCTGCTCGGCAACCGGCTTCGAGCCGGTGTAGCCGACCTTGGTGCGGGTGTCGACGAGACGCTCGGGCTCGATCGCCACGTACGACGAGGATGCCGGGAAGGCTCCCACGAGGTCGACGGCGAAGTCGGTACCGGCGCTCGAGTACACGCAGATCGTGCCGTCAGCGCCGACCTTCACCGAAGCGAGGTTGGCGCGGTTCGTGCCGGTCCGGGTGTTCAGGTTCGACGCAGTCGGGAGATCGGTGCCACACGGGTATGCCGTGAGGAAGCCGTCGCCTGTCGTGCGTGCCGAGGTGAGGTTCACCAGTACGGCGGAGGTGTCTGCCGGGAGGGCAGCATCTCCGACGCCCACGACCGTGATCGGCGTGGTCGAGTCGGCAGCCGGCGTGTCACCTTCGCGGGTGTCGAGCAGGCGCTCGGGGACCACGGAGGTGTAAGCGGCCGTGCTCGGCAGGTATGCCGCCACGTCGACGATGATGTTCGCCGACGAGTCGGTGTAGATGCACACCTTGCCGTCAGCCGACATCTGAGCCGGGACGAGTCCACTCACGATGCGGTCCGGATCCGGGTTGAGGCTCGATGCCTCCGGACGGGCCACCTCACACGCATACGCCGTCACGAAGCCAGCGGCCTCGGTCTGGGTGGCGGTGATGTTGAGGAACACGGCCTGTGCGTCGTCGGGCACCAGTGCGGTACCGACGCCGGCGACCTGCAGCTCGATGGTGTCGCCACCTTCGGGCTTGTCATCGTCACGGGTGTCGAGCAGACGCTCCGGGGTCACCGAGATGACTTCGGGCGCACGCGGGGTGCGCTCGGTTCCGTTGACGACGCTGTCGGTGTGCGGCAGCGCGACGTACGGGAACGACGTCGAGAACGCCCGGTCGTTGCGGTCGACGGAGTCGAACGGAGCGAGTGCGCTCACATCGGCGCCTTCACCGAAGACTGCGCCTTCGACCACCGCGAGGGCGATGTCGACGACGTCGTCTTCGAGGCGACGGCCGTTCGGGAATCCGGCGAGGTCGCCACCGAGGACACCGAGCGGGCTCGGGTTCGCCGACGGCGGAACCGCCATGTTGAGGCGGAGCATCTCGGACGGCGTTGCCGAAGCGACGTCGGCGTTGAGTGCCAGGTCGTTCAGGTCCGCTGCCAGTGCCGGGTTGTCGTCGGGCGTGCCGACGAGTCCACCGTTGGCGACGCTCACGCCCTGGAGGAAGATCTCCACCAGGTCGCTTCGCTGGCCTTCGGGTGCCGGGACTCCGTAGATGAGCTCGATCAAGCCGGGCAGGATCGGGTTCACGACGGCGTCGACGGCGGCCGGGATGGTGGCATCGAGGGTCGGGTCGATGGAGTTGAAGGCGTCCTTCAGTGCCAGCGGCAGGACCACTTCGTTCACCAGCGGGTTGCCGAGGCGCGACACCTGGACCGGAGTCTGGGTGACGATGTCGTCGGTCGGGTCAGCGGGTGTTCCATTGCTGTCGGTGTTGACGACGATGCGGTCGGTCGTCGACCAGACGCCGATGACCGGGTTGTTCGTCGCGTCGCCGTTGAGTGCCAGGGCCGCGGAAGGAACCTGGAGGGCGATCGTGTTGACGTTGTAGCCGGCGAGGGTGTCCTCGCCCACTTCGGGCACCACGTTGGCGCCGTACAGGAGGTCGAACACGCGCAGGTCGAGGAAGAACGGATCGTCGGACTGGCCGGCGTACGACTTCAGCCCGGCGAGTGAGCCGACTTCGATCGAGCCCGAGTCGACGGCCTCGTCGACCAGTGCCTGATAGTCGGGCGTCGACACGGCTCCAGCGACCGACGGCGCGGAGATCGCATCGTCGAGCAGCAGCGACGTGGTGTCGTCGGACTCATCGGTCGGCGTGCCGTTCAGGTCGGACACGACGAGGTCGTAGGTCTGGTAGGTGAGCAGTTCGTCGTCGAGAACCGAATCGAACGGTCCGACGTTGACCAGGAAGCCATCGCGGTAGCCCGGCTTCTCCACCGTCGAGAAGATCCAGCGGTAGGCGAGGTCGGCCACTGCGTCACCGTCGTTGTCGACGTTGATGTTGTAGCGGGCACCGTCAGCCCACGGGTAGAAGTTCGGACCGCCGTTGGGCTCCTCGAAAGGAATCCAGCTGGCGATCAGCGTGGTCGTGTCGGGAGCATCGGGGCTCACGAAGGCGTAGACGTCGGTGTTGTCAGCACGAGGGTCGCCCGCGATCAGCGGTGCCTCACGGTGACTCGACGCACTGAGGCTCGTCGGCCCGGTGGTGGCGACGAGCGTGGCGAGCAGTGCGAATCCTGCACCTGCGGCCGCACCTCTCTTCCACGTGCTCGTGGAGGATGGGTTCTGCATCTGTGTATTTCCCCTTGGTTGGCGGTGTGCGCGGGCGAAACCGTTTCGCCTACGTGTTCCTGTACCCCCGACGTGGACGGTCTGATTCACGATCAGATCGAAAAACGGCGCAGCTCACATGGGGTGAACGGCGACTCGGCAGACGGGGACCGAGCTGGGTACGGTCTCTACTATGCCTCAAAAGTCGGACTCCGGGTGGAACTTTGCCGATCTATGGGAAACGATCGCATCTCAGATCCCGGCCGAGCTCGCTCAGCAACAGGGTGACCGGAAGCTCTCCTGGGCCGACTTCGACCAGCGCGCGAACGGCATCGCGCAGTTCCTCCTCGACAGCGAGGGTGCCGTCGAACAGGACAAGGTCGCTCAATACCTGTACAACTGCCCCGAGTACCTCGAGTCGGTGTTCGGGGCATTCAAGGCCGGGATGGCCGTCGTCAACACCAACTATCGGTACACATCCCACGAACTGGTCTACCTCTGGGACAACGCCGACGTCACCGCCGTCGTCTTCCACGGCACCTTCGCCGATCAGTGCGACGCCGTGCGCGAGCGCGTGCCCGGCGTGCGCTCCTGGCTGTGGGTCGACGACGGCTCGGGCGCCTGTCCGGCGTGGGCGACGCCGTACGAGGACGCCGCAGCGTCCGGCGGCACCGATCCGGTGTCGGGTTCGTGGGGCCGCTCCGGCGACCACCTCCTCCTGCTCTACACCGGCGGCACCACCGGTGCTCCGAAAGGAGTGATGTGGCGCCAGGACGACCTGTTCGGGGTGCTCGACCTGAACAACCGCAGGCGGATGCCGCCCGACCAGGATCTCGATGCCGTGGCCGACCGTGTCACGAAGGCAGGCCCGCGCAACATGCCGGGCGCTCCGCTGATGCATGGCACCGGGCTGTTCAACGCGATCAGCAATCTGATGATCGGCGGATCGATCACCACGGCAGTCGACCGATCGTTCAGCGCCGATGCCTTCCTCGACGCCGTCGAGCGGTTTCGGATCAACTCCACCTCGATCGTCGGTGACGCGTTCGCCAAGCCGATCCTGCGCGCCCTCGACGCAGAACCCGACAGGTGGGACATCTCGTCGCTGCGCGTCATCCTCTCTTCGGGTGTCATGTGGTCCAAGGAGACCAAGGACGGCCTGCTCACCCACAACCCACGCCTGATCATGGTCGACGCGCTCGGCTCGTCAGAGGCGATCGGCATGGCGACCAACACCACCACCTCCGAGTCGACCGGCGAGACCGCCACGTTCGAACTCGGCCCGAACACGCGCGTCGTCAGCGACGAGGGTCGCGACGTGGTGCCGGGCAGCGACGAACTCGGTCGCGTCGCGATCCGCGGGCGCACCCCCATCGGCTACTACAAGGACGAAGCCAAGTCGGCCTCGACCTTCGTGATGATCGACGGTGACCGCTACTCGATTCCCGGCGACTACGCGACCGTCGGGCTCGACGGCACGGTCCACCTCAAAGGCCGCGGCAGCCAGTGCATCAACACCGGTGGCGAGAAGGTCTACCCCGAAGAAGTCGAGGAGTGCCTGAAGTTGCACCCGAGCGTTGACGACGCCGCTGTCGTCGGGCTCCCCGACGAGAAGTGGGGAGCTGCGATCAACGCACTGGTCGAACTCGCCCCCGACGCCGTCCTCGACACCGACGCCCTGGTCGACCACGTGAAGGCGAACCTCGCCGCGTACAAGGCGCCCAAGCGAATCATGTCGATCGAGACCGTCGGACGTGCCGCCAACGGCAAGCTCGACTACACCGCACTCACCGCCGCCGCAGCATCGATCGCGTAGGCTCGTCCGATGCCTGACATCGGTCCCGACTCATTCGACTGGGCGGACTACGACGCCGTCCTGTTCGACCTCGACGGCGTGATCACACCGACTGCCGAGATCCACGAGCACGCATGGGGTGAACTGTTCGCCGATCACGACTACACCGAAGCCGACTACCTCGAACACATCGACGGCAAACCGCGCTACGACGGCGTGCGCTCGTTCCTCGACAGCCGCCACATCACGTTGCCCGACGGCGACCCCGACGACCCGCCCGGCGACGACACCGTGTGCGCCCTCGGCAACCGCAAGAACGAGCTGTTCAACGAGGTCCTCGAGCGTGACGGCATCGCGCCCTACCCGGGTTCACAGGCCACCATCGATCTGCTCGCCGAACTCGGCGTCCCGTCGGCGATCGTCTCGTCGTCGAAGAACGCCCGCAACGTCCTCGACGTCGCCGGGCTCGGCGATCGCTTCGACATCGTCATCGACGGGGTCGTCGCTGCCGACCTCGGGATCGCCGGCAAGCCGCAACCCGACACCTACCAACTGGGTTCCGCCCGGCTCGGCTTCGCGCCGTTCAACGTCGTGGTCGTCGAAGACGCCGTGTCGGGTGTGCAGGCCGGCCGGAACGGCCGATTCGGAGTCACCATCGGTGTCGACCGAGGGGCTGGCCACGACGCGCTGATGTCGAACGGAGCCACCTTCGTCATCGACGACCTGTCCGACCTGTTGCCCGACTCGGCCGGCTGATCGACAGCGACTCTCACATGGCATCGAACCACCTCCCTCCCCCCGACGGGCTCGAACCGCACCGCTTCCCCGTCGACCCGTGGCGACTCGTCGAGACCGAGTACGACCCCTCCGACCTCGGCCACACCGAAACCCTGTTCGGCGTCGGCAACGGCTATCTCGGCATGCGCGGCAACCCCGAAGAGGGTCGCGACGCTCACACCCACGGCACCTACATCAACGGGTTCCACGAAACGTGGGAGATCCAGCACGCCGAGAACGCAGTCGGATTCGCGAAGGTCGGCCAGACCATCGTCAACGTCCCCGACGCCAAGCTGCTAAAGCTGTACGTCGACGACGAGCCACTGCTGCTCTCCAACGCCGACCTCGACCAGTACGAGCGGGTCATCGACTTCCGCAGCGGCGTGCTGTCGCGCACCCTGCTCTGGCGGACGCCGGCCGGCAAGCACGTCCAGGTCCGATCCACACGGATGACCTCCGTCGACGATCGCCACCTCGCCGTGATGACCTTCGAGGTGACGATGCTCGACGCCGCTGCGCCCGTCGTCATCTCGTCACAGTTGCTCAACCGCCAGGACGGCGAAGACGAGTATCACGTCGCCGACGCCGCGCTCGGCGAAGGTGGCGATCAGCACGACCCGCGCCAAGCCCGCAAGTTCGATCACGACGTGCTCGAGAACACTTCGCAGCGCAACGAGACCGACGAACAGGGGCACGGCGACGTCATCCTCGGTTACACGTGTGCGAACAGCCGGATGACGCTGGCGTGCGGCTATCGGCACGTGGTCGAGACCTCGAACGACACGCATGCCGAGACACACCTCGACGCCGACCTCGCTCGAACGGTCATCGCAGTCCAGGCCGAACCCGGTCAGACGATCAAGATCACCAAGTACGTCAGCTACCACACGTCGACGGGCGTTCCCTGTCGAGAGCTGGCCGATCGATGTGCCCGCACGCTGCTCCGCGCCGAGGAGTGCGGTGTCGACGCGCTGCGCTCCGATCAGCACGCCCGGCTCGACGAGTTCTGGCAAGCCAGCGACGTCGAGATCGTCGGCGACGACGTGGCCCAGCAGGCCCTGCGCTGGAACCTCTTCCAACTCGCCCAGGCTTCGCTGAGCACGCAGGAGCAGGGCATCGCCGCCAAGGGCGTCACGGCGGGCGGCTACGACGGGCACTACTTCTGGGACACCGAGGTGTATGTCGTCCCGTTCCTCGCCTACACCAACCCGGTCGCTGCCCGGAACCTGATGCGGTTTCGCTGGAAGATGCTCGACTCCGCTCGCAAGCGCGCCCGCGAACTCAACCAGGTCGGCGGGCTCTACCCGTGGCGCACCATCAACGGTGAGGAGGCGTCGGCGTACTATGCGGCCGGCACTGCGCAGTACCACATCAACGCCGACGTGGTCTTCGCGCTGGCCCGCTACCTCGACGCGACGGCCGACGTCGACTTCCTCGCCGACGAAGGCGCCGAGATCCTCGTCGAGACCGCCCGGCTGTGGGAGGACCTCGGCTTCTACGCCACGAACAACAGCGGGTCGTTCCACATCCATCGCGTCACCGGGCCCGACGAGTACACGACCGTCGTCAACGACAACTGCTTCACGAACGTGATGGCGCGTTTCAATCTGCGCTACGCAGCGCGCACCGTCCGCTTCCTCGCTCAGTGGAACCCCGACGCCTTTGCGTCGCTGCAACGTCGGACCGGCCTCGACCTGGGCGAACTCGACGCGTGGGACGCAGCCGCCGACGCGATGTTCATCCCGTTCGACGAAGAACGCGAGATCCATCCACAAGACACCAACTTCTTGGATCTCGAACCGTGGGACTGGGACGGCGTCCCCGACGACAGATATCCACTCCTGCTCAACTACCACCCATTGGTCATCTACCGACACCAGGTCCTCAAGCAGGCCGACGTCGTGCTCGCCACCTACCTTCGAGCGCCGCATTTCACGCAAGACCAGAAGCGTCGCAACTTCGATTTCTACGACCCGATCACGACGGGCGACTCCTCGCTGTCGGCGTGCGTGCAGGGCATCGTCGCGGCGCAGGTCGGCCATGGCGACCTCGCAAGTGACTACTTCCGGCGAGCCTTGTTTCTCGACATCTGCGACGTCCACGGCAACACCGCCGACGGAGTCCACATCGCGAACTGCGGCGGCGTGTGGGCCGGGGTCGTCCATGGTTTCGCAGGGATGGTCGAGAAGGGCGAGCACCTCGTCTTCTGGCCCAAGCCACCCGAGGACTGGTCGACGGCTCGCTTCCGCATCACCCGCCACGGGTCGTCCATGCAGGTCGAGTTGTCGTCGGAGGGCGTGACGCTCACCCATCTCGACGGTGTGGGCATCGCGGTCGTGATCGACGGCGAGTGCGTGGTCGTCGAAGAGGGCACCCGCCATCACATCCCGCCGGCGGACTGACCGAGTCGAACCTCTCGCCGAGCGACGCGGAGTCGGTGAGTTCGGTCACCTCCGTTTTTCCGGTGATGGCTACCCACCGGTAGCTTCTCGTCCATGACTGACACAACGAACGATCTCGGCTTCGACGGCAAGGTGGCCATCATCACCGGCGCCGGAGGCGGGCTCGGCAAGCAGCACGCTCTGATGATGGCCGCCCGTGGCGCGCTCATCGTCGTGAACGATCTCGGCGGGTCCGTCGACGGATCGGGTTCCGACAAGGGCGCCGCCCAGGTCGTCGTCGACGAGATCACGTCCGCCGGCGGCGAGGCCGTGGCCAACACCGACTCGGTGGCCACGCCCGAAGGCGGCGAGAGCATCGTGCAGTCGGCCGTCGATGCGTTCGGCACCGTCGACATCGTCATCAACAACGCCGGCATCCTGCGCGACAAGTCGTTCCACAACATGGGTCCCGACCTGGTCGACCCGGTGCTCGACGTCCACCTGCGCGGTGCGTTCAACGTGACAGGGCCGGCGTGGAAGATCATGCGCGAGAAGTCGTACGGCCGCATCGTGTCGACCTCGTCGGCTGCAGGCATCTTCGGCAACTTCGGCCAGGCCAACTACGGCGCCGCGAAGATGGGCCTCGTCGGTTTCACCAACGTCCTCGCCGTCGAAGGCGCGAAGTACAACGTGAAGGCGAATGCGATCGCGCCGCTCGCCTTCACCCGCATGACCGAAGACCTCCTCGGCCCGCTGGGCGAGAAGCTGCAGCCCGAACTCGTGTCGCCGCTCGTCACGTACCTGAGCCACGAGTCCTGCGAGTCGACCGGTCGCACCTACTCGGTCGGCGGCGGACGCGTCGCCGAGGTGTTCATCGGCGAGTGTCAGGGCTACACGTCCGACGCGCTCACGCCCGAGAGCCTCCGAGACAACTGGGACACAGTCACCGACCAGACCGGCTACGAGGTCCCGTCGGCCATCGCCGACGAGACCGCCATGTTCCTCAAAGCCCTCTCCTGACACTCACTGTCATCTCGACACCGAGTCCGTGCAATGGTGTCTGACACTCGATGTACCGATTGGAAACAATCGGTGACCGACAGTCGATGGTCGGGTCAGGTTTCGGCGAAGGCTTCGGCCACGGTGAGCCACACGTCGGGGTCGAGGCCGAGGCCGATGTGTGTCGAGCCGACTTCGATCGTCGTGACGTCGAGCGACGATCGGTCGATGCAGGCTCGCCAGTCGACGACCGTGTCGGCGCGAGAGAAGATCGCGACGATCGGCGTTGCGACCGGTTCGGTGGCATCGAGGTGAGCTTGCAGGACGCGGATGCGAGCGACTTCCTCGGCCGCGTAGGCGCCGACACCGGCGGTGTGGGTCGGGCCGCCGACGATCGGTGACCCGTAGATGACGACACGATGGACAGATTCCGGAGCGGAGCGGGCGACTTCGCGCGCCACCACTCCCCCGAGGCTCCACCCGAGCAGGTTGACCGGTCGGCCGCTCTTCTCGGCGAGCCGACGGACCTTCAGCACCATCTGGTCGCGTTTCGCCTCGACGTCTCCCTGATTGACTCCGAACCCCCACCCGCGGGCATCGTGGCCGAGCGAGCGCAGGTATCCGCGCAGCGGCGCAGTCGTCTGGTCGGGCGCCTTCCACCCGGGCAGTGCGACAGCGATCCGGCCATCGCCGCGCGGTGCGCCGCGCAGCGCCGGACTCTTGAACGCGAGACGCCACGGCTGCAGCGCCGTACCGACCTCGGCGATCAGCCCGGCACGCCGAGGGTTCCCGTCGGGCGGAGCGATCGCGTCGAGCGCGTCGTCATCGAGAGGCGGGATCGTGAAGTGGCGGTGGTTCGTCGTGTTGCTCATCGTCGTGTTGCTCATCATGCTCGGCGTGCGGACCAACGACTCGATCGAGCGAACTCACGGTCGTGTCGACACCTCACAGTTTTCACCGCGATCGTCCGACTGAGCGTGGCGAGTGACCGCTGACCACACTGGCGTGATGTCCGAGACGCCGACCGTCGATGAGTTCCAGGCCACTGCGGCGTCGTGGTTGGCCGAACACGCCTCGGCGGCGCCACCTGACTACGGAGCGATCTGCCCACCCGATCGCGTCGATGCCGGCATCGAGTGGCAGCGACGAATCGAGGCAGCCGGGTTCGCTGGCGTCCACTGGCCCGTCGAGTTCGGCGGTCGAGGTCTGTCGGTCGATCACAACGGGGTCTGGCTCCTCGAGTGCGCACGAGCCGGCGTGCCGCCGTTCTTCAACATGGTCGGCCTCGTCCTCACCGGCGGTGCGATCCTCCGCTACGGCACTCCCGAACAGCAAGAGCAGCACCTCCGACGCACGCTCGGCGCACACGACCTGTGGTGTCAACTGTTCTCCGAACCGGGGTCGGGCAGCGATCTCGCGTCGCTCTCCACCCGGGCCGAGGCCGATGGCGACCGTTTCATCGTCAACGGGCAGAAGGTGTGGTGTTCCGGCGGTCGGTACAGCAACTGGGGCATCCTCATGGCCCGCACCCGCCCGTCGGGCGACGGGGCCGGCAGCGGACGTTCGAAGCACGAGGGCATCTCCTTCTTCCTGTGCCCGATGGACCTGCCCGGCATCGAGATCCGCCCTCTCCGACAGATGACCGGCGAGGCCGAGTTCGACGAGGTGTTCTTCACCGACGTCGAGTTGCCGGCCGGCCATCTGCTCGGCCCGCTGCACGGAGGGTGGGGCGTGGCGATGGCGGTGCTCACCAGCGAGCGCGGTCACATCGGTACCGCCGTCATCTCGCTCGAACGGCGACTCGACCAGATGATGCGTCTCGCCGACAGCCACGACGTCGACGCCACGGCTCGACAGGAACTGATGCGCCTCGTCGCGACCGGCCACGCATACACGGCAATGGCGCTGCGCCAGGGCCCGGTCGCGTCGACTGCGGCGTCGCTGATGAAACTCGGCATCACGCAGATGACGTTCGACGCAGCGATGCTGCGCGGCTCGCTCGGCGGGCCCGGGTCGATGCTCGACTCACCGAGCGCATCGGGGATGCTGTCGGCTCCCGGCGGTCGTATCGCCGGAGGCACCAGCCAGGTTCAGCGCAACATCATCGGCGAGCGCCTGCTCGGGCTCCCACGAGAACCCCGCCCCACCGACTCCTGACCTGACCGGGTACGGCACACCTCGGAACGAGCGCCCGGCGCCCAGCAGTTCACCGACGTGGGCGTTCTCGTGCTCGGCGGTCACGCGCGAGACTCTTCGGACATGACCGATGACCGTGACCTCCGCGAGTACGACGAGCAACGAGCTGCCTCGGGGCGCAGCGGCCCGTCACTCTTCCTCATCCTGTTCCTGATCGTCGCCGCCGGAACCGCCGTGTTCATCGTCCAGAACGGCGAGCCGGTCGCGACCGAGTTCCTCTGGTTCGACCGCATGCCCAAGCTCTGGGTCGCCATCGTCATCTCGATCGGTCTCGGCATCCTTCTCGATCGTCTGATCCTCGGTTGGTGGCGCCGGTCGCGTCGCGACAAGAATTGACGACGATTGGTCGTCGACCGTGACCAGGGGCGATGATGACGGGGTGCGGGCCATGTCGTCAGATCACGTCAGCGTCGCCGTCCACGAGATGGGCGGCTCGGGGCGACCGCTCCTGCTGTCGCACGCGACCGGGTTCCACGGCTACTGCTATCTCCCGATGGCCGACCACCTCGCCGACCGATTCACGTCACACGCCCTCGACTATCGCGGCCACGGCGACACGCCTCGCCCCGACGACTGGGCGGTCGACTGGAACAAGTACGGCGACGATGCACTCGCCGCTGCTCGGGCCATCGCACCCGACGGCGGCCTGATCGGTTTCGGACACTCGATGGGCGGCGCCGGGTTGATCATGGCGGCGCAACGCGAGCCCGAACTCTTCGACTTGATCGTGGCGTTCGAGCCGATCATCTTCCCCACGGACGGCGACCCGGCCGGGAGCAGCCCATCGCCGCTCGTCGAAGGCGCGCGTCGCCGTCGTCCGTCGTTCGACTCCTTCGAGGACGCGATCGAGAACTACGCGTCCAAGCCCCCGATGCAGATGTTCGACCCCGACGTCGTCCGGCTGTACGTCGGACACGGTTTTCGTCCGGCGCCGGAGGGAGTCCGGCTCAAGTGCGACCCCGAACACGAGGCGCGCACGTTCGAGACCGGCGGAACCCACGCGACCTGGGACCTGCTCCCTGAGATCGAGACCCGGATCGTGGTCGTGGCCGGTTGCGACGAGATGGGCCCAGCGGCGGTCGCGCCTGGCGTGGCCGAACGGCTCCCGAACTCGCTCTTCGTCGAGCAACCCGACTCGAACCACTTCGGCCCGTTCATCGACCCGGCCGGCACTGCGGACCTCGTCGCCGACATGCTCAGCTGAGCACGTCTCGGCGCTCGTCGTCGTGACGTGGATTCGAATCCGACGGGACGTTCAGGTCCTCCGCTGGAACTGAGCCATGAGGACGTTCGGTGCGACTTCGAGAGATCCGACCTGTTCGAATCCCTCATGAGATCGGCCTCGATTGCGTACGCCGCTTGCTGGATCTCGACGATCCGACGAGCGACATCGGACTGCGTGGGATCGATCACTCCGAGCACGAACTCCACGTCTCTCCCGCTGCGGCGGAGCGCAACCATGAAGCTGATGTTTGCCACGAGAAACGCGCAGGCACCTGCCAGAGCGACCCAATCGCGAGCGCGCACTGCCGACAATGCGAACAAGATGGCGGACACGACGAACAGCCACCATCCGACCCAGGTGTAGCGCGCATTCGACACGCTCCGAGAGTAGGACCGGAGCGCACTGGCGACCGATTCTCGCCGGGCCGAGTAGCACCGTCTCGTCGATACGAAACGGCGAGTTCCAAGCAACGTGTGACCGGCTCATCGATAGCGTCTCGTGTGACTGATCGTTCGGCGTGACGACCACCGCGTGGCTCGATTCGTCGAGCAGCACGGATCGTCGATCGCACGGCCATCATCTCTGACACACCCCTTCCGTACGATGGCCACATGATCGATTCCGTCGACACGCCGTCCACGACGCCAACCCCGGATGCGGCACCCACCGACGCAGCTGAGACTGAACCGACGCCGGCGTGGCCGGTGCCCTCGTCGCTGTCTCCCTCGCGTGTGTCGTCGTTCACGTCGTGTCCGATGCAGTTCAGGTTCTCGTCGGTCCAACGACTCCCCGAGCCTCCGGGAGTCGCCACCACACGCGGGTCGATCGTCCACCGCGCTCTCGAGTTGCTCTTCGAACGAGCCGCGACCGAGCGCACCCCCGCAGCTCTTGCGACCGATCTCGACACGGCGCTCGACGAGTACTCGACACATCCCGACTACGTGGGCCTGCGCCTCGGAGACGACGACCAGGAGAAGTTCCGCGCCGACTGCGACAAGCTGATCGAGCGGTACTTCGACATGGAAGACCCGAGGGCCATCCGCGACATCGGCCTCGAGATCCGGATGGCGGCCCAGGTCGGCTCGCTCGAACTGCGCGGGATCATCGACCGCCTCGAACTCGACGAGAACGGCGATCTCGTCGTCACCGACTACAAGACCGGCCGTGCTCCGTCGGGGCGCTACGAGCAGAAGAGCCTCGCCGGCGTGCACTTCTACTCGTTCCTGTGCGAGGCCGTGCTCGGCAAGCGTCCGGCCAAGATCCGTCTCATGTACCTGTCGAACGGCGAGACGATCGAGACCGTCCCGTCGGCGCAGTCGGTCCGCTTCATCAACACCCGGACGAACGCCGTGTGGAAAGCCGTCGAGCGAGCGTGCGTCACGGGTGACTTCCGCCCCAACCAGAGCAAGTTGTGCGACTGGTGCAGCTTCCAGCAGTGGTGCCCTGCGTTCGACGGCAACCCGGATCTCGCAGCCACCGAGGCCGTCGCCGAGCACGAATCGCTCGTCGGCTCTGCTCCTGCATGACTGCTCCGACGTCCAGCCGTGACGCTGGCAGCGGCGCCCCACTGGACGGCGCCGACCAGCACGTTCCGGGCCAGCACCAACTCGGCCCCGTGGTCGGGCGGTTCGACGACGCCGTCGACGACGCACTCGAACGCGTCCGCGGGAACCCGATCATCGACCGTGTCTTCACCACCGCCAGCCACGTCGGCGACTTCAGCCTGATCTGGCACGCGATCGGAATCGGCCGCAGCCTGGCGCGCAGGTCACCGCGCCAGGCAGTCACCCTGGCGATCCTGCTCGGCATCGAGAGCATCGTCGTCAACCAGGGTGTCAAGCGGCTGTTCCGTCGGCCGCGCCCCACGGTGGCGGGCGACGACGGGCTGAAGGTGCGCCAGCCCAGCACCTCGTCGTTCCCATCCGGTCACGCCAGTTCGGCAACGTTTGCGTCGACGACGCTCGCCCGCTGGGACGGCCCCGTCTGGGGGGCCCTCTGGTACTCGATCGCCGCCGTGGTCGGTTCAAGTCGTGCGTACGTGCGGATCCACCACGCCTCCGACGTGGTCGCCGGGATGGTCACCGGCCGCATCCTGGCGGCGATCGCCCGCAAGGCCTTGCGCCGCTTCGGTCTCACCCGCCTGATCTGATCGCCCGATCGGCGAGGTCGTCTGGGGGCCGGCAGCGTACGGTGACGAGTTGATGAGCATCGCCTACGACGATCAGATGTCCGCCGCCGAAGGCCTGATGTGGCGCCTCGAAGCCGATCCCCACCTCTCGTCGACGTTCGCCACGGTGAGCTTCCTGGATCGGGCGCCCGACATGGCGCGGTTCCGCCAGAACCTCGTCCGAGCCTCGCTCGTGATGCCACGTCTGCGTCAAGTCGTGCGCACCTCGCCGGGCAACCTCACCGCACCGAAGTGGGTGTCCGACGCAGACTTCGACATCGAGCACCACGTTCGCCAGCTCACTCTGCCGAGCAACGGCGACGAGAGGATGGTGCTCGACCTGGCCTCGGAGCTGACGGCGACTCCGTTCGACCGCCATCGACCGCTGTGGGAGTTCATCGTCGTCGAAGGTCTCCCGAAAGGTCGGGCCGCTCTCATCCAGAAACTCCACCACACGATCGCCGACGGCGAGTCCGGCATCCGGTTGTCGCTCGAGTACCTCGACTTCGAACCCGATGCCCCGGCCCGCCCGTTGCCCGACCCGGACACGGTCGAGTCTGCCGTCGAGAACGCCGTCGACGCCACACCCGACCCTGGGCCCGCCCCTGCTCCCGACCGTGTCACCGCCGTCGCGCGCGACTTCTTGAACGGTGCTCTCAAGCTCCCGATCGGAGTCGCCCAACAGGTTCGCGACCTACTCGCCGACCCGTCGACGATTCCCGACGCCACAGCCGAGGCGACGGCGACGATGCGCTCGATCATGGGGCAACTCGGCGACACCGACCCGGCACGCAGCCCGCTCTGGACAGAGCGTTCGACTCGACGTCACCTCGAGATCGCCAGCGTCCCGTTCCGCGAGACGAAGGCGGCGGCGAAAGTTCTCGGCGGAACGCTGAACAGCGCCTTCATGACGATCGTGACCGATGCGACCAGTCGCTACCACATCGAACTCGGTGCACCGGTCGACGAACTCCGGGCGTCGATGGCGATCAGCACCCGAACGGCCGACTCGGGAGCCAATGCGTTCTCACTCGTTCGGATGCTGGTTCCGACGAACGAGATGCCGATCGACGAACGCTTCCGCTCCATCCAGGCTGCGACCGATGCGGCGATGCAGTCGTCGTCGGGCGCATCACTCGACCGCATGGCGGCTTTCGCAACGGCGCTGCCGACTCCGGTCGTCAGTCGTCTGGCTCGCCAGCAGGCCCAGACCGTCGACTTCGCGACGTCGAACGTGAAGGGATCACCGGTGCCGATGTTCGTCGCAGGCGCACAACTCCTCGCGAACCATCCGATCGGACCGCTTTCCGGCGTCGCGTGCAACCTGACGTTGCTGAGCTACCTGGGGCGACTCGACATGGGTCTCAACACCGACGCTGCCGCCGTGACGGAGCCGGAGATGCTGGCTCGTTTCATCGGCGAATCGGCCGACGACCTGTTGTCGGTCGGGTCCTGAGGACGACTCGCTGCGTTGTCGCTCGGCGTCGGACGCCGTGACCAGGGCGCCGGGTCAGGCGAGGTCGGAGGTGACGCGTTCGATCTCGGAGATGTCGACCGAATCCACCGACGTCGAATCCGGTGAACCGTGGTTGACGTCCGTCAGCAAGGATCGGACGTCGAGCAGGAGGTCAGCGACCTCGCCGGTCGAGACGAGGTCGCGGCGCAGCATCTTGGCGAGTGCCCCATCGATCACCTCGAGGGCCTCGTTGATGACAGCCTCGCTGCTCCCTGACTCCGTGACGTTCTGCTGTTCAGTCATTGGCAGGAACGGTACCCCCATCGCGTGTCCGGGGCGCGCACTTGCCACGATCTTCTCGTTCTCTTCACACATGACCTCCGCCACCCCTCCCCTACGATGCGCCCATGGATCTCGCCGGAAAGCACGTCGTCGTCACGGGAGCAGGCCGAGGGATCGGTGCGGCACTTGCACGTGAGTTCCACCAGCGTGCGGCCAATGTCGTGCTCGCCGACCGGGTCGGAGCTGACGAGGCTGCGGGTTCCATCGGAGGCGATCGCGTCGTCGGATTGACGGCCGACATCTCGACCGAGGTCGGCAACGAAGCGCTCATCACCCAGGCGATCGAGGCCTTCGGCCCGATCGACCTCTTCTTCGCGAACGCCGGGGTCGGGTCGGGCACCGACCTGGCCGACACGCCCGAAGACGTGTGGGAGACCGCGTTCGACGTCAACGTCCACGCCCACCGGTGGGCGGCGAAGCACCTCGTGCCCGCATGGCTCGAGCGCGGCGAGGGCTACTTCTGCTCGACTGCGTCGGCGGCGGGGCTGCTTGCGCAGATCGGGTCGGGTCCGTACACGCTCACCAAGCGCGCCGCAGTCGCCTTCGCCGAATGGATGGCCATCACCTACGGCGACGCCGGCATCAAGGTCACCTGCCTGTGCCCGCAGGGAGTCAACACGGCGATGTTGCACGCTGGCGACGATGCCGTGTCGGGCGGCAACGTGGTCAAGGCGGCCGGTGCCGTCCTCGAACCCGACGACGTGGCGGTCCAGGTCGCCGATGCGATCGAGGCCGAGCGGTTCTTCGTGCTCCCTCACCCCGAGGTCGCCGACTACATGCAGACGAAGGCATCCGACCCCGAGCGCTGGCTCGGCGGGATGCGCAAGCTCCAACGTCGCGTGATGGGCGCCTGACCCGTCCGACCTCATGTACCGCACCGCCTCGGCGCTCGCCCGCCTCGGTCTGCGACCCGGTGAGGTCGTGCGCTTCAAACCCAATGACAAGGGCCGCTACATCGCCGGCAAGGTCGAAGGCATCGAGGTCGACGGGAGCATCGCACTGCGCGACCGCGACGGGTCGGCGCGATCACTGCGACCCGAGCGCGTCGAGATCCGCCGTCCCGGCTCGCGCGGACGTCTCAGCTGGCAGGTCGTCAGCGACGTCGCGATCACCTGGGAGCAACTCGAACTCTTCGAGAGTGCTCCGGAACCGAAGACCGAGCCCGGCCGGCGCGTGAAGATCCACCGCAACCACCCCACCCTCTTCGACGACTGAACGATTCGTACCCGACAGAACGATTCGTGCCCGACACCGATCGTTCGGCTACTCGGCGAGCCAGGCTTCGATGATCTTGCCGGCGATCGAGATGCGCGGCGGAACGAGCGGCATGTCGTCCTTGCGGTACCAGTTGGCGTCGAGGATCTCGCTCTCTTCGCAGACGATGTCCCCGCTCACGTGGTTCGCACGGAACCCGACCATCAGGCTGTGCGGGAAGGGCCACGGTTGGCTCCCGACGTAGCGGATCTGGTCGACGACCACGCCCACCTCTTCGAGCACCTCGCGAGCGACGGTTCCTTCGAGATCCTCTCCGGGCTCGACGAAACCGGCCAGGCACGAGTACATCGGGATCGGGAAGTTCGCGCCACGGGCGAGCAGTGCCTCCTGGTCGGGGCCCGGTTCGCCACGCGTGACGAGGGTGATCATCGCCGGGGCGATCCGCGGATACGACGTGAGCGAGCAGGCCGGGCACCGCAGACCGCGCTCGCCCGACGCGATCTCGGTGGGAGTCGCACAGCGTCCGCAGTACCGGTTCGTGCGCGTCCACTCGACGATCTGGACAGCCCGACCGGCGGCCAGCCATTCGGCCTCCGACGCCACTCCGAAGTAGTTGCGCAGATCGGTGGCCGCTCCGTACGAGGGGTCGTCGACGTCGTCCGGGACGTCGACTGCCCACCACGCGACCCCGTCGACCAGCGCCACGAAATGCTGCTGCCACGACCCGTCTTCCGCTCGATCGTCGACGAAGACCGACGTGTCGATCACGTGGACGAATCGGCTCTCGCCGTCGAACCCATCGGGCAGTTCGTTGAGCGGCTCGTAGAGCGCTGCGGTGTTCATCGAGACCAGACCGGGTTCAGCGCTCATCGCTGCCATGCGTAGCACGCCGTCTTCCCTACGCTGCGATCCATGACGAGCGACGCATCTCCTCCCGACGCAGGGCCTGAGCGCACATCCGGATCGCTCGCTCTCCATCCGGCCGTGGCCGTCCTCGCGCCGCTGCTGGGGACGTGGACGGGCGAAGGAACCGGTGAGTACCCGACGATCGATTCGTTCGGCTATCGAGAGACGATCACGTTCGAACACGTCGGCAAACCGTTCCTCGCGTACCGGCAGCGAACTGCGTCGATCGGCGACGACCCCGGCCGCCCCCTCCATGCCGAGACCGGTTACTGGCGGGTTCCGTCCGAGGGCCTCGCCGAGATCGTGCTGGCCCATCCGACCGGCATCACCGAAGTGCTCGAAGGTTTCGCCGCGCCCAACAGCCCGATCGAGACCGACACCCTGATCGTGGACGTGCGCTCGATCGCAATTGCGTCGACGGCCTCGGCCAAGGAGGTCGTGAAGACCGAGCGGACCGTCGAAGTCACCGGCGACGTCCTGCGCTACACGGTCCGGATGGCCGCCGTCGGACTTCCCCTCCAACACCACCTCGCAGCGACCCTCCATCGCACCTGATCGCGGCAACCGGTGTCGCATCGTTCGGTCTGAACGTTCGGTGTCAGGCACCGATCGTTCAGGTTCGGCTTGGTGCGGGTGGGGGTCGATTGCGTAGCGTGACGAGCATGTCGAACGTCGTGATCATCGATGCTGTCCGAACTCCGATCGGGAAGCGCAACGGTGGCTTGTCCACCATGCACCCGGGCGAGACCCTCGGGCTCGTCCAGAAGGCACTGATCGACCGAACCGGCATCGACCCGGCCGAGGTCGAGCAGGTCGTCGGCGGCTGCGTCAGCCAGGCCGGCGAGCAGGCGTTCAACATCACCCGCACCGCCTGGCTCGCTGCGGGTCTCCCGCTCACCACGGCAGCGACCACGATCGACACCCAGTGCGGCTCGAGCCAGCAGGCGACCGGCCTCGCTGCATCGCTCGTCGGCTCCGGCGTCGTCGATGTCGCGATCGCCTGTGGCGCCGAAGCCATGAGCCGAGTGCCGATCGGCGCGAGCGGCTCGAAGAACCTCGGCCTCGGTGTTCCGATCCCGCCGCCGTACTTCGATCAGTACGAGATGACCTCGCAGTTCGAGGGTGCCGAGCGCATTGCCGACAAGTGGGAGATCACGCGCGCCGACACCGACGCTTTCGGGCTGGCCTCCCAACAGCGCGCCATCCGGGCCTGGGAGGAAGATCGCTTCGCCGGTCAGTACATCGAGATCGAGGCTCCCGACGTCGACGAGGACGGACAACCGACGGGGACCACGCACACGGTGTCGCGCGACGAAGGCCTCCGCGAGACCAGCCTCGAGAAGCTCGCCACGCTGAAGCCGGTCGCCCGCGAGGACGGTGTCCACACCGCCGGCAACGCGTCGCAGATCTCCGACGGCGCCGCTGCGATCTTGATGATGAGCGAAGAGAAGGCGGCCGAACTCGGGCTCACGCCGCGTGCCCGGATCGTCGACAGCTGCCTCGTCGGCACGGATCCCGAACTGATGCTGACCGGACCGATCGATGCCACTCAGAGACTCCTTGAGCGCAACGACATGACGATCGATGACATCGACGTGTTCGAGATCAACGAGGCGTTCGCCTCGGTCGTGCTCGCGTGGGCGAAAGAGACCGGCGCCGACCCGGCCAAGACGAACCCGAACGGCGGCGCGATCGCACTCGGGCACCCGCTCGGAGGCACCGGCGCGTTCCTGCTCACAAAGGCGCTGTACGAGCTCGAGCGCTCGGGCGGCTCGACCGCCCTGGTGTCGATGTGCTGCGGCGGCGGTCTCGGCACCGGCACCATCATCGAGCGCATCTGATCTGGACTGGTGAGGGCGCATCGAGTGAACGACCGGCGACGCCTCGCCGCGCAACTCGATGTGTTCGAACGTTCCCATTCCTGACCTGACCGGTAGAACCACTCGATGAATTGCACGGCGACGGCCCGCCCCGTACCGGCGCGTCACCGCTCTCGTCGGGGTTCGGCTGCGATGTGGAGACTGCTGGTGTGGGTGACGACCGTCGTGGCTGCCACGAGTTGTGACTCGACGTCGGATGGAACTTCGGGCAAGGCGCTGCCGGCCACCGCACCATCGGGCGCCGTCGATGCCAACGCCACCATCGATCGGGTGGTCGACGGCGACACGGTCGATGTCGTGGTCGACGGCGTCGAAGACCGCGTCCGGCTCATCGGGATCGACACGCCCGAGACCAAGAAGCCCGACACACCGATCGAGTGCTACGGGCCCGAAGCCTCGTCGTTCCTGGAGTCGCTCCTGCCGGGCGGCACGCCCGTCCGCCTCGAACGCGATGTCGTCGGCAGGGACGATTTCGGCCGACTCCTCGCCTACGTGTACCGCGCCGACGACGCCATCTTCGTGAACTACGAGATCGTCCGTCAGGGCTATGCCACTCCCCTCACGATCCGCCCGAACGACACGTTCGAAGACCTCTTCGTCGATGCCGCTCGCGACGCCGAGCGCGATGACGTCGGACTGTGGGATGCGTGCCCGTCCTGATCGGCACTAGCGTCGAAGCGTGACCACCTCGCTCGTCGAACGACTCGGACATGCTGCCGACACGAAGCTCGTGATCATCTCGTGCGACGATCTCGGCGCCAGCCACGCGTCGAACGAGGGCGTCTTCTCGGCGATCCACGACGGAGTGGCGACGTGCGCATCACTGATGGTCCCTGCACCGTGGGCGTGCCATGCCGCCACACACGCACACGTCAACGACGACATCGGCGTCCACCTCACACTCAACTCCGAACACGGGTGTTACCGGTGGGGCCCGGTCACGCACGCCCCGACGCTCCAGTCGGGCGAGGGCGGGTTCCCGCGCACGCTCGCCGACCTGTGGGAACACGCCGACGCCACCGAGGTGCTCCGCGAGTTACGCGCGCAGATCGAACGGGCCCAGGAGTGGGGCGTCGACGTGACTCACCTGGCGCCCCACCTGTCGTCGATCACGCTGCGCCCAGAGTTCTTCGACGTCTATCTCGAATTGGCCGTCGAGTACCGACTCCCGATCCGCCTGCCGTCGACGATCTCCGTCGAGCAGGCCGGGTTCCCCTTCCGCTCTCTCGCCGCCGACGAGGGCGTCGTGTTTCCCGACCACTTCGACCACGACTGGCGGGCCGGGTCGCGTGCCCGCGTCCTCGACGCGATCGACGGTCTCGCGCCCGGCGTCACCGAGATCCATGTCCAGCCGGCCATCGACACCCCCGAGGTGCGGGCGATCGCAGGCGACGACGCCGACGGGTGGATCGCGGACCTGGCGCTGGTCACAGGCGACGAGATCCGCTCGGCACTCGAGCGCTCCGGTGCGACTCTGGTCGGCTTTCGCGCCCTGCGCGACGTCATGCGCAGCTGAGCCTCGGAATCCGCCGTGCGCGGACGGGTTCAGTCGATCGCTGCGACGATGCCTGCGATGACGTCGGACGCCTCACCGGACTTGAGCGCGGTGAGGATGTCGCCGGTGTGGCCGGCGGCTTTCAGTTTGCCGCGCATGAACGCCACTGTGGGGTCGAACCCGGCGGCCGCGGCGTCGACGAGCGGAACGGTCACGACGATGTCGGCATCGTCGGGACCGGCGGTCCGTTCGTCTTTCTTGGCAACGGCGACGCGATACTGGATGCTCACGAGGTGATCTCCCGGATTCCGCAGAAGAGGTCGCGCTCGCTGTCGTCGTCGGGGATCGGGCCGACTTCGTTGCGAGCGAGGATCCAGTCCTCCCACGGATAGGTCGCCGCGAGTTGCTCGTCGGTCAGGCCGAACCACCAGCCGGCTGCCGGATCGACCTGCGTGGCATGTGCCCGGAGCGCACCGGTGCGCGCCCACTGATACTCGGCGACGTCGATCTTGGTCGTGATGCGATGGTCCTGGCTCTCCCGATCGAGCCACTCCTGGGAGAACGGCGACTCCCCGGTCAGCTCGAGCATCGCCTCGTGGACGGCCATGATTCGGGCGTGCGACCACACGGCGTAGTACAGCTTCGAGGGCTGGAACGGCTCGCCGAGTTCCGGGTACCACGCCGCATCACCGGCGCGATCGAAGGCCAGGACCGAGATGTCGTGAACGCGCAGGTGATCGGGGTGCGGGTAGCCCTTCTGGTCGTCGCCGTACGTGATGATCACCTGGGAGCGGATGCGCCGGATGATCGCGACGAGCCGCCCCACGGCTTCGTCGAGGTCGGCCTGGTGGAAGCAGTCGGGATGCTCGTTCGGCTCGGTCTCGGCCATCCCCGAGTCGCGGTAGCCGAGCATCACGACTTCGTCGAAACCGATGACCTCGGCCGACGCGGCGAGTTCGGGGGCGCGCATCGACGCGACGAGCTCACGCTCCTGCTCGGGGGTGAGCCCGTGGAACGGTCGGCCCTCGTCGCGCAGACTCGGATTCTGGAGGTCACCCTCCTCGCCGCCCGTACAGCACACGAGCACCGTGGTCGCACCCTCCGCCTTGTACTTCGCCAGCGTCGGGGCACCCTTGGACGCTTCGTCGTCGGGATGGGCGTGCACGGTCAGGATCGTCAGGGACTCGTCGAACACGTCGCAGAGGCTACCGACACCGATCGGATCGATGCCCTACGCTCGCACACCGTGACTCGCTGCCCTCTCTCCCGCTCGCGCCGTCAGGTCATCGCCCCACTCGTCTCGGGCGTCGTGGTGGTCGTGCTCGCCGGGTGCGACACCGGCGACGGCACCACACTGCAGACACCGACACTCGACACGACGATCCCACCCCTCGACACGACGCCGCTCGCGACCGCACCGTTGGTCGACGGACAACCGGCGGTCGAGCCGCCCCCCCTCCAGACCGTGCCTCTCGACATCCTGGAGGACCTCGAGGCCGGAGTCACCGATCCGTTGCTCGAACCCGCGCTCGACGTCGACGTGACCTCCGATTTCCAGGTGTTCGCGCCGTGGGCTCCGAACGGGACGATCGATCCGACCTACACCTGTGACGGTGTCGGCGTCAGCCCGGCGGTGTCGTGGACGGGCCTGCCCGCCGGCACCACGGAGGTGGCCATCTCGTTCGTCGACGACAGCCAATTCGTCGACGGCCGACCGCTGATCCACTGGGTCATGGGCGGGATCGACGCGTCCATCGGCCGAATCGGTGACGGCGACACCCCGCCCGGCGCAATCCGGTCACTCAACTCGTTCGGCGATCTCGGGTACTCCGGTGCGTGCCCCGATCCGGGCGACACGCACACCTACGTCCTCACCGTCTGGGCCCTCGGCCAACAGCTCGAGGCCGTCGACGGCGACGGAAGCGCCGAGCTGCTCGACCTCGTCGCTGCGGTGTCGATCGACTCATCGAGTACCATCGGTACCGCGACTCGGTAGTCGCCCTGTACGCAGGGCAGCGGGACCACCGGTCGGATCCTCGGCGGAGGGGAACGGACGGGAGAAGATGAGCGACGAGCCACAGGCAGCGGCCGGGCCGTCGTCGGGCGCGCGTGCAGCACCGACGGGGCAATCGATCGGAGCCCGGCCGCTACCGCCGCCCGCTGCACCTCGACCACCTTCGGCGGTCCCACCTCCACCCTCTGCGCCACCGGCTCCACCACCCTCTGCGCCACCGACACCACCACCCTCTGCGCCACCGGGCCGTTCCGGCGGCCACCCGTCGGCGCCACCACCGGGCCGTTCCGGCGGCCACCCGTCAGTCCCCGGCCGGACCGCACCGGCACTGTCGACGACCGTGCGTCGGCTCCTCGACGACGACGGGACGGCCGTTGCGCTCTTCCGCCTCGACGGTGCCGTCGACGACCTGAGTCGTCCGATGCTGCGCCTCCTCGGCGTCGACAGCCAGAGCGACGTCGTTCCCGGAACCGCCGCCGACGGTGTGCTGCGCTCGTTCCTCGACCACATGCCCACCGAACTGTTCGACGGCGCCGATCGGGTGTGGCACGGCCGCGTCGACCATCGCACGCTCGCGGGCGAGCATCTCGTCCTGCGCGCCACGGCGACCTCGATCGCACCGGGTCCCGACACCGGGAACGGCCAGATCGCACTTCTGCTCCACGACGTCACCGGGCCGCAACGACGGATGACGGCGCTCATCCATCGCGCCACGCACGACCCCTTGACCGGCTTGACGAATCGACACCGACTGCTCCAGACGCTCGGCAGCGCGATCTCGTCCCAGCGCGGCCGACCCGGCCACGTCGCTGCGATCTTCCTCGACCTCGACCATCTCAAGTACGTCAACGATGCGTTCGGCCACCACGCAGGAGACCACCTCCTCATCGCGTCGTCGCAGCGACTGGCCTTGGCGGTCAGGCCCGCCGACGAGGTGGCCCGAATCGGAGGCGACGAGTTCCTGGTCATCGCACGCGACGTCGCCGACCAGAACACCGCACTCGACCTCGCCGAGCGGGCGAGGCGGGCGCTCACCGGCCATCTCCGCATTGGAGACCTCGACCTCGACTTCTCGGTGAGCGTGGGCGTCGCGCTGACCGATGCCGACGTCCTCGACCGGCCCGACGACGACGCTGCGTCCACGCTCATCAGCAATGCCGACACCGCGATGTACGAGTCGAAGCAGAACGGACGCGGACGCTGCACCCTCTTCACCTCGACCATGCGGTCACGGGCTCGCGAGCGAACCGAGATGGCCGCTGCTCTCTCGCACGCGATCTCGATCGGGGCGATCGATGTCGAGTACCAGCCGATCTACTCGGCGATCTCGCGTTCGGCAGTGGCCGCCGAGGCGCTGGTCCGCTGGTCGAATCCGGCAATGGGCATGGTCGACACGCTGACACTGATCTGTGTGGCCGAGGAGTCGGGCACGATCGGCCGACTCGGCGAACTCGTCCTCGAACGTTCGATGCACGACCTCGGCGGGTGGATGCAGCGCGGCGTCGCCGACCCCGACTTCAGCGTCCACGTCAACGTGTCGCGGATCCAGCTCGCGTCGTCGACATTCGTCAGCATGGTCGTCGAGCGCCTCCGACGCCATGGCCTCCAACCAGGTCAGCTGGTCCTCGAAGTCCGTGAGTCGCCGCTGCTCGGCGACAAGGCCGAAGTGATCCGATCGATCCAAGGGCTGCGACGCGCGGGGATCCAAGTGGCCGTCGACAACTTCGGTACCGGATCGAAGGCGCTCGCCGTTCTCACCGACGTCGGTGCCGACGTCTTGAAGCTCGACGGATCGCTCGCTCTGCCGTCGGGGTCGTCGGAGGCCGACATCCGTCTGGTGCGTGCCATCGTCCTGCTCGCCCACGCACTCGACATGGAGGTCGTCGCCGAACGGGTCAGCGGGTTCGATCAGCTCCGACGCCTGCGGGCGGCCGGCTGCGACATGGTCCAAGGCAACCTGCTCGGAAGCCCGGCGCCCGCCGACGACCTGACCCGCTCCTCGTCAGCCAACTGGTGACGCCGGGTCTCGTTTCGAAAGCCGTCACACATCGGTCGGTATCGTGGGCGACGTGCCGCTACCCGAGCCACCCACACCGTCCGGGGGATCCGATCCGACCGGGGCCCTGCCGGTCCCCGCCACCGGGCCGACGGCACCGCTCCCCCTTCCGCCACCCGACCGACGCATCCGCAAGCGCCTGACCGACGGCGAGCCGGCGTGCTACCGCCATCCGAACCGTGTCGGTGGCCGCAAGTGCACCCGCTGCGGCAAGGACGCGTGCCCCGATTGCCTGAGCCAGGCGAGCGTCGGGAGCCACTGCGCCGATTGCGCCAAAGCAGCGAAACCGGCCATGTCCGCACGCGCCAAGGACTGGCAGGCCCGACAGCCCGCCTTCGTCGCCTACGCACTCATCGCCGTCAACGTCATCGCCTTCGTCGGCCTCGGTGCTGCATACGGCATCGGTGACGTGCTCGGAGGCAGCTCGACCGAAGCCCATTTCCGGTACGCGCTCAACGAGTTCTTCCTCGACGGGAGTGGCGGCAACCTGCCGTTCGGCCTGACGACCAGCGGGAACGAGTGGTATCGCCTCGTCACCTCGGGCTTCGTGCACTTCGGCATCATCCACCTGGCCTTCAACATGTACTTCCTGTACATCTTGGGCAACCAGATGGAGCCACAGCTCGGGCGTGTCCGATTCCTCTCGATCTACTTCGCGTCGCTCCTCGGTGGGTCGGCGGGTGTGCTGCTGATCGACCAGGGCGGGCTCACCGCCGGTGCTTCGGGTGCGGTGTTCGGCCTCCTCGGAGCATTCGCCGCCAGCCTGTGGCAACACGGAATCAATCCGTTCAGTACCCAGATCGGCACGCTGTTGCTGATCAACCTGGCGCTCACGTTCTTCGTCGGTGGCATCTCGATCGGTGGGCACCTCGGCGGTCTCGTCGCCGGCGCCATCTGTGGCTTTGTGACGATGGCTCCTGGCCACAAGGCGTACTCGGCGTGGCTCCGACGAGCGACTCCGCTCGGGGTCGCCGTCCTTGCGATCGGGTTGTCGGTCCTCGTCGTCCGCTGAATCAGCAGGCCGACCCGGCGCCCTGTCCCAGCGCGCTCACCTCGCGCCGTGACCCAGCACGGTCGTCCGACACGCCGCAACGGCGACACCTTGCGCCGAGGCGGTCGTACAATGCTCCCATGGCGCTACGCACCACGCATCTCGATCGCATGCGCGACGGTTCGTTCGACACGCTCGTCGTCGGAGGCGGCATCAACGGAGCGGTGACCGCCGCCTCACTTGCCGGCCGAGGCGCCAGCGTTGCTCTGATCGATCGTGGCGACTTCGCCCACTTCACGAGTCAGGCGTCGTCCAACCTCGTCTGGGGTGGGTTCAAATACCTCGAGAACTACGAACTGTGGCTCGTGTTCAAACTGTGCCAATCGCGCAACCGCCTCATGCGCGCCTACCGGGCCAACATCAAGGAGATCGGCTTCTACGCCGCCCTCGACGAGAACGGCCCGTACCGGCCGTGGTTCGCGGCGCTCGGAGCCGTCGGGTACTGGATCATCGGACAGTTCGGCACGCGGTGGCCACGGCTGCTCACTCGCGACAAGATCGAGAAGGAAGAGCCGGCGATCGACACGTCGGGCGTCGCCGGTGGCATCGAATACCAGGACGGCATCCTGATCGACAACGACGCCCGCTTCGTCTTCAGCTTCGTCCGCTCGGCGATCGAAGCCGGAGCCGCTGCCGCCAACTACGTCGAACTCGTGTCGGCCGAGCGCCAGGGCGACCGTTGGCTCGCCCAGTTGCGCGATGTCGACACCGGCGAAGAGTTCCAGACCACTGCGCGCACGATCGTCAACGCCGCCGGCCCCTTCGTCGACGAGACGAACCAGGAGTGGGGCATGTCGACCGACCACCGCATCGTGTACTCGAAGGGCATCCACCTCGTCGTCCCGCGCCTGACGACGAAGACTCACGACAGGGTGCTCGCCTTCTACGACGACACCGAGCGCCTCTTCTACGTGATCCCCATGGGCAACCGCTCGGTCATCGGCACCACCGACACGCGCGTCGACACGCCGTTCACCGAGGTGAACGACGACGACATCGAGTTCCTCCTCGCTCAGATCAACGCCCGGATGGACCTCGACGACCCGCTCACACCCGAGCACATCATCGCCAAGCGCTGCGGTGTCCGACCCCTCGTCGTGACGACCGACGGTTCCGATCACGACGACGTCGACTGGACGAAGCTGTCACGCAAGCACGCCGTCGAGACCGACCACCGCGAACGTGTCGTCACCATCTTCGGCGGCAAGCTCACCGACTGCCTCAACGTGGGCGAAGAGGTCGCCAAGGAGATCGAAGACCTCGGCATCCCGCTCGAGGCCGATCTGCACAACTGGTACGGCGAACCGGCCAAGGCGACGCGGAAAGAGTTCTTCCGCCAGGCCCGGCTGATGAAGATCGACCGGATCCGGAGCAAGCCCGAAGTCGAGCCACTGTCCGATCGCTTGTGGCGCCGCTACGGCCGCCGTGCGTTCGCCATGCTCGATGCGATCCGCGAAGAGCCGGCGATGGCCGAAGACATCATGGGGTCGGCCGACTACATCCGCGTCGAGCTGCACGAAGCCGCCCGATCCGAGATGGTCACCAAGCTCGAAGACTTCATGCGCCGCCGGTCGAAGATCGAGCTGGTCGTCTCCGATCACGACATCGAGAACTCGCCGGGCCTGCGCGAGATCGCGCTGATCCTGTTCGGCGCCGACGATGCCGATCGGCGCCTGGCCGAGTACTTCGGAGGCGCCGACAGCGTTCCCGCCGCCGTCCGGGCCGGCCCGCCGCCCTCTGAGGCAACGGTCTCGGCCGGCGACACGTTGGTCTGAGTTGCGCGTTCGTGGTCTTCGGCGCGATCAGGCGGTGGCTGTCGCCGGGCGCACCCGTCTTCGACCCCGCATGGCACTCGGTGCTGCGTGACGAGTTCGTGCACTGGAGCCACCTCGACGAGGTCGAGCGCCAGCGGATGGAGATGCTCGTCGCCCGCTTCTTCCACGAGACCGATTGGGAAGCAGCTCGCGGCATGGACCTCACCAGCGAGGTGAAGGTCAACATCTCGGCCCAGGCGTCGCTCCTGCTGCTCGGCCTCGACATCGACGAATACTTCGACGTCACCTCGGTGATCGTGCACCGCTCGACCGTGCGCCTCCGCGGCTCGCACCGTTCAGCGGCCGGGACGATGAGCGACAGCGTCCAGCATCTCTCGGGCCAGGCGCACCCGCAGGGGCCGGTCGTGCTGTCGTGGTCGGCCGTGCGCCGAGGCGGCCGTCGTCCCGAGCACGGCCAGAACGTCGTGTATCACGAGTTCGCGCACCGCCTCGACATGCTCGACGGGGTCACCGATGGCACTCCCCCGCTCGGCAGCGACGAACGTGCGTCGCGGTGGGCGGAGGTCTGCGACGCAGCGTTCGAACGGGTCCGGTCCGGCGATTCGGTGCTGCGCGACTACGCCGGAACGAACCCAGCGGAGTTCTTTGCCGTCGCGACCGAGACCTTCTTCAACCGCCCGCTCGACCTGCAGGAGAACGAGTTCGACCTCTTCGTGGAGCTGCGCTCATTTTACGGCCAGGATCCGTCCGACCGTCTCCAGCGCATCCACGCCGACAGCTGACGTTCCGGCGAAGTCCGGCACCCGAGACGACCGACTCGGCGCCCGAAAGATCTCAGGTTGTCGCACATCTGCGCCGATGAACGGGGGTGGCGCGGCATCAGAGATCCAGGGTGGGTTCGATCACCACGCGCCTGGTCGCGCTCGTGTTCGTGCCGCTGCTCGCCGTCGGGTACCTCGGATTCGACACCGTGCAAAGAGAACGGGACAACACCGCGGTCGCCCGTCAGGTCGTGGTCACCGCCGAACTCCGCCAGGCGGTCGCCGCCGTCGTCGGGCCTGCACAACTGGAACAACTGGCCCTCGAAGGGCTGAACCGCATCGACGAACTCGGCATCCCCCGTCCGGTCGTCAGCGAGCTCTCGGGCGTCGATTTCGTCGAGGTCTACCGCAACAACGTCCCGGTCCTCGACGGCGTCCTCGACGATCTGGTCGCCGACTACGGAGACCTCGTCCTGGCCGACGGCCAGACGCTTTCGACCCGGATCAGCTTCGCTCGCGGCGCTCTCGCCACGCAGCGGAGCCTGTCCGACGACGGGCTCGGACGGCGCGATGACGTGCGCGGGGTCTTCGACCTCCTCGACGCCACCCTCGACGAGTCGCTCGCCACATCGGCCCCGATGCGCTCCGGATCGATCTCGGCCGAAGCCGTCAACGAACGCGAACGCCTCGCGGCACTGCGCACCGTCCAGACGAGCGCCGGCGAGCGCGGCCGTGCTCTCCTCGACGGGTTGGTCGGAAGCGACGAGAACTCCGCTCTCCAGATCATCAGCAGCGACGCCCAGCTGTCGAACGCCGTCGACGTGTATCGACTGCTGCTCGACACCGACGACCAGTCGGAATTCGACGTCGTGAACGAGGACCTCATCGCGATTCCCGTCGAGATCCTCGTCCTGGGACGCGACGGGTCGTCGATCCTCGATCCGGGGTACGTCGGCACGGCCGCGACCACGTTCCTCGAGCAGCTCGACTACCTCCATTCTCTCGGGACGTACTCGGCCGCCGTCCACGCCGATTCCGCCGACCGGCTCATCGCCACCGCCGATGCCGCCGAATCCCTCGCGAACCGCACCTTCGTCCTCACCGTCACGCTGATCGTCGGTTCCGCAGTTCTCGCGGTGCTGATCGGGCTGTCGTGTCTCCGCCCGTTGCGTCGTCTCCGGCGCCGCGCCACCCAGGTCGGCGAAGGCGACCTCAACCACGACCCCCTGCCCGTCACGGGGCCCACCGACCTGCGGATGCTGACCATGTCGATGAACGGAATGCTCAACACGCTCCAAGCCGTCGACCAGGAGGTGCGGTCGATGGCCGCATCCACGCCGGGGACACAGAGCATGCTCGACGTTCCGGGCGACATCGGCGCATCGCTGCGACAGTCGTTCGAACGACTTGCCGAGGTCACGGGCCAACTGGCTGCGAGCGAGGAACTCGCCTCGGCGATCGTCGATCAGGCCGCCGACGGCATCTGGACGATCGACGCGTCGGGCTCGATCACGTCGGCAAACGAGTCGAGCGAGGCGATCATCGGTATCGCCGCAGCAGGCCAGATCGGAACGCCGATCCGCGACCACCTCTCCACGCTCGACGGCGAGGTCCTGATCGAACGCGACGACGAGATCATCCGCTGTCTGGTCGCCAGCAGCCCGATCGTCGGCGGCGACGAGCCGCTGACGGCGGTGATCGCCCACGACATCTCCGAGCACCTCCGATTCGAACAGAAGCTGGCGTACCAGGCGCACCACGACGCGCTGACCAAACTGCCCAACCGCTACGCGCTGCTCGAACACATGGATGGTCTGGTGCACGGCGACAGCGTCGCCATCCTGTTCATCGACCTCGACGGCTTCAAGACCGTCAACGACGTTCAAGGTCATCTCGCCGGCGATGCCGTGCTCGAAGAGATCTCTGCTCGACTCCTGGGGTGCATCCGCCCGTGCGACCTGGTCGGCCGCATCGGTGGCGACGAGTTCGTCGTCGTCATGCGTGACTTCGACGATGTCGCCGCCGTCGTGTCGTTCGGCGAACGCCTGATCCGTGAGATCGAGATGCCCTACGAGAACGGGACGAAGGCGTTCACGATCTCGGCCAGCGTCGGCGTCGCCGTCTTCGACGACGGCATCGCCGCGGCAGGTCTCGGTGCGCTCGAAGCGATCCAGCAAGCCGACTCGGCCGTGTACCTCGCCAAGCGGCGAGGCCGTGGCCGCGTCGAGATCTTCGACAACGAACTGCAATCGGCCATCGTGCGCGACGCCGACCTCGAGATGGCGCTGCGCGGCGCCACGTCGGCGGGCGAGCTCGAGCTGAAGCTGCAACCGATCATGGATCTGGCGAACGGTGAGTTCTCGAGCGCCGAAGCACTGGTCCGCTGGAACCGGCCCGGAGTCGGCCTCGTCTCTCCGGGCGACTTCATTCCCGTGGCCGAACGCTCGGGCATCATCTACGAGATCGAGCAGTGGGTGCTTCACCAGGCGTGTGCGACGCTCGCTCGCTGGCGTCAGCTCGACCCGTTCTGCATGACGAAGATCGCTGTCAACGTCTCGGGGCGACACCTCCTCGAAGGCGACCTGCTCATCGACCTCCACAAGGCACTGCGCGCCACCGGCGCCGATCCGAACATGCTCGAGATCGAACTGACCGAGAGTCAACTGCTCGACGACCTCGACCGGGCCACGACGATCCTCGATGCCGTCCGAGCGCACGGCATCACCGTCGCGATCGACGACTTCGGAACCGGCTACTCGTCGATGTCGTACCTCCAGCAACTTCCGATCGACACGTTGAAGATCGACCGCAAGTTCGTCTCGACGATCAATGAAGACGAGTTCGATTCGACCGTGCTCGACGCCCTGCTGACCATCGCGCACGCGCTCGACGTCTCGGTCGTCGCTGAGGGGATCGAAGAGGCGAGCCAGCTCGAACACCTCAGAGAACGAGGTTGTCAGCGAGGGCAGGGTTTCCTGCTCGCCCGCCCGATCCCGATCCCGCAGGCCGAGGCGATCATGGGCATCGGCCTCGCCACGCGACCGCAGTTCGACGTGGAGACCATGCAGATGTTGAGTCGCACCGTGTCAGCATTGTAACGGTTTCGTGTTTTCGAAGACAGCTGGCGGACGAACATGTGAGCTGGCGCTGCGCCATGCGAGGCGCGACCTCCCCGGATCGGCACCGGGTGAGAAATGTGGTCGAGCGTGTCCCTCGTCGGTGTCGTCGTTCGTCGTGTAGTTGAATCGGGAGACACCCGGTCACGAACAAGCAAGGGACACACCATGAAATACGCATTCCTCCTCTACGACGACCCCGCCAACACGAACGACTTCGGCACGCCCGAGATGGACGCCGAGATGCAGGAGTGGGCAGCGTTCACCGAAGCGCTCGACTCCGCCGGGAAGAACCTCGGTGGCGAGGCACTCCTGCCGGTCGAGACCGCGACGACAGTGCGTGTGCGCGACGGCAAGACGGTCACGGCCGACGGACCGTTCGCCGAGACGAAGGAGACGCTCGGCGGGTTCTACATCGTCGAGGCCGCCGACCTCGACGAAGCCATCGAGTGGGCGGCGAAGATCCCCAACGCACCGAAGGGCTCCGTCGAGATCCGGCCGATCATGGATTTCGACGCCTGAGGGCGCCCGATGCGGGCTCGCATCTCACCCGTCGACCACGCGTTCCGTACCGAGTGGGCTCCACTCGTGGCAACGCTCGTGCGCGACACCGGGAGCCTGCAGCTCGCTGAGGATGCAGCCTCCGAGGCGTTCGTGGCGGCATCGATCCGCTGGAGGATCGACGGCACTCCACGGCGCCCCGGGGCGTGGCTGCTCACCACTGCCCGGCGCACGGCGATCGACCGCCTGCGTCGTCAGCGCCGTTTCGACGATCGGCTCCCCCGGCTCGCCGCCGAACTCGCCGACTCGCCCGATCCCGCCGAGGCGTTCGCCGGTCTCGACGAGTCGACGTCGAGCGTCCAGTACCACGACGACCAGCTCGCGCTCATCGCCGGGTGTGCGCACCCGGCCCTGGACACCGAAGCCCAGGTGGCTCTCACTCTGCGCTACGTCTGCGGACTCACCACCGAGCAGATCGCCCACTCGTTCATGGTGCCGACCGAGACGATGAAGAAGCGCCTCACGCGCGCCAAACACAAGATCGCGGTGGCCGGTGTGCCGTTCGAGGTGCCGGTCGCCGAACGATTGACCGAACGCCTGGCTGCTGTCTGCGGAGTCGTGTATGCAGTGTTCAACGAGGGCTACGCGAGCTCGGTCGGAACCGAGTTGGTCCGCGGATCATTGTGCGACGAAGCGATCTACCTCGCCGAGATGCTGTGCAGCCTGGCGACCGATGACGGTGAGGTCCAGGGCCTGGCAGCGCTGATCCTGCTCACCGATTCGCGTCGATGGACCCGGACCGACGCCGACGGACTCCCCGTTCTGCTCGAGGATCAGGACCGCGCACGATGGGATGGCGCCAAGATCGCTCGCGGGATGGAGCATCTCACTCGGAGCGGCGAACTCGACGTCGTGGGCCCGTATCGACTGATGGCGTCGATCGCCGGCCTCCATGCCCGGTCGACGTCGCTCGCCGACACGCCGTGGGAACGGATCGCGGCGCTGTACGGCGTCCTCATCGCGCTGCACGACTCGCCGGTACTGCGTCTCAACCAGGCAGCTGCGATCGCGTGGAGCGAAGGCCCGGCAACGGGTCTCGCTCTCATCGATCAACTCGCCGACGAACTCGACGACTACTCCTATCTGCACTCGTCGCGAGCGTCGTTGCTCGCACGTTTGGACCGACCCGCCGAGGCCGCCGAGGCGTACTCCCGAGCGATCGACCTCACCAGCAACGACGCCGAACGCCGCTGGATGTCGATGCGACGGGCCGCCCTCACCGGCGAGACGGGATCGATGTCGGCTACGGTCGACCGATGAGCAATGTGCTCCCGTTCCCTTCGAACCCTGCGCCGGACGAACCAGACGCCGAGAGGCATGCCGAGACGGAACGAGGCCTGAACGACGTGGTGGGTGCAGTACTACGCGACGAGCGAACCCAGCAGGGCCGCACCCTGGCCGAGGTCGCCGAGAAGTCAGCCGTCTCCCTCCCCTACCTGTCCGAGGTCGAACGCGGTCGCAAAGACGCCTCCGCTGCGGTCATCACGGCGATCTGCAACGCGCTCGAACTGTCGCTCCCCGACCTCCTCGAACGATCCGCCGACCAGCTACGCATCGACGCTCGGTCGCAGCGGCCGTCGGGCTTCATGGCTCTCGCGGCCTGAGTCCATCGACTCCGGTACGACATCGGCGATGCCGTAGGCCACCGCCTCGGCCCCACACAGGACCAAGGCTCGCTCGGTGTCGGAGCGCACTCGATCGATCGGGTGCCCGCTGTGGAGGGCGAGGAGTCGTTCCGATTCCGTGCGCACGCGGGCCAGTTCGGCTGCTTCGAGCGCCAGGTCGGTCATCGAGCCGCGCCGCACTTCGGAGTGAGGTTGGTGCAACAGCACGCGTGCGTTCTCGAGGACCGAGCGCTTGCCCGGTGCGCCGGCCGCGAGCAGGACGGCCGACGACGACGCAGCCTGACCGACGCACAACGTCGCCACGTCGGGCGCGATGAAGCGCATCGTGTCGTAGATCGCCATCATCGCCGTGAACGCACCGCCCGGCGAATTGATGTAGAGCTGCACGTCCTGGCTCGGCTGATCGGCTGCCAGGTGGAGCATCTGCGCCACGATCACGTTGGCGACACCGTCGTCGATCGGCGTCCCGATGAAGACGATTCGCTCGGCGAGCAGCCGGCTGTAGATGTCGGCGACTCGCTCACCACGCCCGGTCGACTCGACCACCGTGGGGATCGTGTAGCCGCTCACGACCGACCGCCAGCCAGCGCTCCGGCGAGTCCGACTCGCCGCACGACACGCTGCGGCAGAACGTCGTCGAGAGTCGTCACGACTCGATCGACGAAGCCGTACTCGGCCGCCTCGTCGGCATCGAACCAGCGATCACGACCCACGTCATCGATCACTTCGCCCATCGACTTGCCGGTGTGTCGTGCGATCACATCGCGCAGCCGGTCGAGGGTGGCAGCGAGGTTCGCAGCCTGGATCTCGACGTCGGACGCCGAGCCGCCGATTCCGGCCGAACCCTCGTGCATCAGGATCTGCGCGTTGGGGAGGGCGAACCGCTTCCCCGGCGCTCCGGCACAGAGCAGCACCTGGCCCATGCTGGCCGACAGCCCGACCGCCACCGTGACGACGTCGTTCGGGATCAGCTGCATCACGTCGTAGACCGCCAGCCCGGCGAGCACCGAGCCGCCGGGTGAGTTGATGAACAGGCAGATGTCCGAGAACGGGTCGTCGGCCGACAGAGCGAGGAGTTGGGCGATCACTGCGTCGGCGGACTCGTCGGTCACCTCGTCGGCCAGCATCACGATGCGAGCGTCGAGGAGCCGGTCGCCGACGAGGCGTGGCGGGGCGTGGTTCATGGCCACCACCGTGGCGGGCGCAGCGGGGATCGCAATCCGGTTCTGCCAGAGGCAGAAGCGCACATCTCGGAGCGAGGAGCCGAGCCCGGACCGACAGCCCTCGTCGGCGGGGCCGAGATTGCAGCGAAGTGGCTACCGGTGAGTAACTTGATGCCACCAGTGTCGCCGAGTACCCATCACTCGGGACCGAGACCCAGGAGTTCACACATGCGCGAAGCAGTCTTCGTTTCCTACGCCCGCACCGGGCTGGCCAAGGCCGGTCGCGGCGGATTCAACCAGACGCCGGCGATGTCGATGGCTGCGCACGCCATCAAGCACGCCGTCGCCAAGTCGGGCCTCGACCCGGCTGCGGTCGAAGACGTCGCTCTCGGCAACGGCTCGCACGGTGCGGGCAACCTCGGCCGCCTCGCCGGCCTGCTCGCCGGCCTGCCCGTCACCGCCGGTGGCAACACGATCCAGCGCCACTGCTCGTCGGGCCTCAACTCGATCGCCGTCGCAGCGAGCCAGATCAAGCTCGACGGCGTCGATGTCGCCGTGGCCGGTGGCGTCGAGTCGATCACGATGCCGGGCGGCGGTCTCGACAGCCTCGGCGGCGTCGACCCGGCCCTCACCGAGGAGTACCCCGCCATCTTCATGGCGATGATCGAAACGGCCGACATCGTCGCCGAGCGCTACAACGTGTCACGCGAGTACCAGGACGAGTACTCGCTCGAGTCGCAGCAGCGCATGGCTCGCGCCCAGGAGCAGGAACTGTTCGTCGACGAGATCGTCCCGATGGAGACGAAGATGAAACTCGTCGACAAGGAGACCAAGGAGGAGACGATCGTCGACTACGTGGTCGACCGTGACGAGTGCAACCGACCCCAGACCACGCTCGAAGGGCTCGCCAAGCTCGGCCCCGTGCGCGGTGAGGGCAACTACGTGACCGCCGGCAACGCCAGCCAGCTGTCCGATGGCGCGGCAGCTGTCGTGATGATGTCCGACGAGGCCGCCTCGAAGCAGGGCATCGAGCCGCTCGGCGCATTCAAGGGCTGGGCCGTCGCCGGCTGCGAGCCCGACGAGATGGGCATCGGCCCGATCTACGCCGTTCCGAAGCTGCTCGAGCGTCACGGTCTGACCGTCGACGACATCGACCTGTGGGAGCTGAACGAGGCGTTCGCCAGCCAGTGCCTCTACTCGCGTGACACCCTCGGCATCGACCCCGAGAAGTACAACGTCAACGGCGGCTCGATCGCCATCGGCCACCCCTTCGGCATGACCGGCACGCGCTGCGCCGGCCACATCCTGCAGGAGGGCAAGCGTCGCGGAGCCAAGTGGGGCGTCGTCACGATGTGCGTCGGCGGAGGCCAAGGCGCCGCCGGTCTCATCGAGATCTACTGATAATTCAGGCTCTTCTGTCGTTCGAGTGGGTTGAAATGACAGTCGTGTAGTGCGTGAAGCCGCTCCCTGTCTACGTTTCGGGTT
>ENA-ORXU01000490-ORXU01000490.1-marine-metagenome-genome-assembly--contig:-NODE-490-length-44954-cov-22.883080_pt1 | contig 44954 bp, 38 predicted proteins | sample MGYA00237869_ERZ511484 | MGnify/ENA metagenome assembly ERZ511484 | reverse complement strand
GGTGATTGCATTATCAGGTAAAAGTAGCCCCCCCCCCCCCAAAAACATAAAGAGCATTTAGTTTAATGGTAAAACGTTGACCTTACAAGCCAACAATGGCAGTTCGATTCTGTCAATGCTCACCAATGGACCATGTAAGATTATGTCGTATGATACCATATGATTTACATTTTTTTAACGCATCATAAGCATCGCACGTTGACTATTTTCGGTTTTGTATTGCGCTAGCTGAAGGGGAAGGTTGCCAGAGTTGGCCTATTGGGTCTGTTTTGAAAACAGATGTTGTTTGCAACGCGAAAGTTCGAATCTTTCACCTTCCGCCGCATGAATTGAAACCTACTTGTCAGCGTTACGTTCTTTTTTACTTAGCTTCTGCTTTTAAGAACCTTATAAACATAAACCTAACGCTTTTAAACAACGTAAAGACTCGTCCTTGTTTTAAGTAGCCATGCTAATGTATAATAAGCAGGTTTAGTTTTTAAACCCAAGCGCAAAACAATTTAATAAACCGCGAAGCCAAGAATAAAAAACACTTGAACTTGCAAACCAATGGCTTCAATAGTTTTATTAGGGTTTACCGACTGTTTATTTAAAACTTTTGTTTTGTTTATACTAAATAAACGGGGTTACCAAACTACAAATTATAGAAACGTGCAAAATCGGAAGCCTTACGTATGGTTACATAAGTGCAAACCAAATGGATTTTGGTAATTGGTGGAATTGTTATTGTTATATTTTTAAATAAAACTTGCATCGAAGGTATGCGGCATGTAACACAAATGCGTTTAATGTTTTGACTTTAGATTTCATAAAACTAGCCGTCCAAATTTCTCGCAATTTAACTTTACCGTCCAAATTTCTCGCAATTTAACTTTACCGTCCAAATTTCCCACAATTTAGCTTAAACTTAAATTTTGTGTTACATGTTGATTTTTTAGATAGTATTGTATGTCATTAGGAATTACATTCAATAGATAAAATAACATACGCCATTGTTAAAGGCTTAGCATCAAAAAGAAATGAAACGTTGCTCAAGAAATTTTAGCAATTGCTGAACTCACCAAACAACATCAAAAAGAGTAACTCGTGTATGCTTACATTGTTGCGTAATTGGATTAATGAAAAGCCTTTGAAGCTCTGAGGCTGAGCACCAAGCTGTTAACTTGGGTCGAGGTTGTTCGAATCAACCCAAAGGCGCCATGAAATCTAACTAAAATGTTGCCAGTTTAATGACTAATTGTTTATATCACAACTCAAATTTCTAGTTTGGGCGCTGTGGTTTACACCGTTTATGCTTGCTTATAGTTTTGCCTGCTATGCTTCGCTCTATATAGGCCAAACGCTAGTTTTGTGCGTGTTACAAAAGTGCTAAAATTGCGCTTGTTTTACGGAAACTTTTACTTAGCCCTTTAAACAAAGAAAACAAACGAAATCATAAGACCAGTAAGTTTAAGTGTTTTGTTTTGTCACTTTTATAGCAGGGCCTTGTAAAGCTAAGAAAAGCTCACTTTAAACGTTTTATAAATCAAAAAGTCAAAATCTATGTGTAATGTCACAGATTATAATCACTAAGCAGGTTAGAATAAGTGGTTAATTCGCCGGGCTCATGCCCCGGAGATCCGGTTCAAGTCCGCGGCCTGCGCTAACAAAAACACAACATAGTTATGACGCTGAAAGGTCAAACTGGCCAAGCGATTCTAACGTATGCTTTTTAATGCTATGGTAGAAATAACAACAGGCCTTACGTTTTTAAAAAGCCTACATTTAAGTTGAACTGGTTTGCGTTACAAAAATACAAAAGTTTCCCAAGTTTTATAAAAAGTTTGTTTAAGCCCGTGAACTCAACCAAATGACTCATGTGTTAAACCTTGTGATAGCCAGTGTTTGATTTTGGGTCATTGTATATTGGACGTTTTAACGGTAACCAACGCAACATTTAAAGGTTTAATAAACATGTAGGTAAGATGTTCACTTACCACAAAACAAAATACAATAAATTATAACAAACGAAGGACGTTGATTGTGCGTCCCTTTGATTGCGAGTGTTGAGACTTATGCATGCATGTGCACCTGCTTATGTAGGCGCGTTATGGGTAGTAAAACATCAACGTTATTTGAAGTTCTATATGCTGAAATAGCAAACATGGGCAACCAGCTTCAAACCGTTGATGCACGATTAGGCTGTAGGCCTTTGGCCTAGCCATTGATCGTTAACCGCGCTGAGAGGTCGAGCGGTACCAACTGTAATTACAGTCGATCATTTGATCGCAGCAGCAATGAATATTTGCCAATGAGCGAAAGCTTGAGCGAACTCAACACGTGAGGGAAAGAAGGTGAATGCTGTAAACCTCTAAGGTCGGTGAATAAACAGAGCGTAACCGACTAGTAGAACCGGCTAATTCTGGTGCCAGAAAAAAATATGCGACAAGTAAGTAAAAGTCAATAGGGTGAAATTCCCTTTTTGTAGGCTCACACTAAGCACGAATCAACAAGCATTTAAACTTCCCGAGTTTTTATAATGCTTGAAGACTTGGTTTCGCGCTAAAAATCATAAGGCAAACGTAAGTGAACATATGTTGACGGTGCTGTAAATAAGCATAGCATGCTGGCAATGTTATGAAAGCCAAACAAAATTTACACCACTATAGTATGTGCCTAAGTGATTTAAAACGGTGACTTTTATTGAACTTGGTAAGCCGTTGATGTGCTATCAAAAAGGATAGTGAACTGTTGGTAACATGAGTTGACGTGTCAACGGTAAAGGAAAGTTTAAAAAACAAAAGGCGATCTGTAATGGATCACATATGTCAACTTAAACTTCATAAATTAAAACTAAAAATCACTATAATCAAAAAACAAAGAAATTTTAAAAATGAATCTTATCCTATGGTTTTCCGTCAACGCCGATTACTTGAGCTTTTTAATTGTGCCTATGATATTATATTATAAGCACCAAGCGTCATCTTAGTCCAAGCACTATGGAAGACTTACTACGCCTACGTAAGCTTGCGTCTGCTTTAAGGCAAAGCAAGTTTAAGGTTTAAAACGGGTTGGCTTTGTTTAGTTTGATTTATGGGAAGCCGTATGCGTTGAAAAACGCATGTACGGTTTATGTTGGATGGCATTGATGTAAATCAATACTTGTCCAAACCAAGTCTCGGTTAGGCCAGTGGTTCGAGCAATAAAGATCATGATTGGGCGTAAAGCGTTCTGAGGCATGACATTAGTCGCACGTTTGACAGAGACACATAGAATTAAAAAGCGACCGATAAAATGGGATGACCTTTTTAGGAATATCAGTTGCGAAGGCGATGTGTTGGGTCAAAACTGTAGCTTAAGAACGAAGGATTGGGTAGCAAATACCATTAGACACGGTAGTAGTCCAATCAGTCAACGATGACTTTTACACCTTGGCCTTTGGCCTTGGATAAGCTAACGCGTAAAAAGTCCGCCTCAATAGTACGAGCGCAAGCTTAAAATTGAAACAATTAATGCGTTGAGATTTCAACATGGTGGAACATGCGATTTAATGCGTAGCTACGCGCTAACCTTACGCAGTCTTGATTAGTGGTCTTAAGCCTTTAACTTTATCGTTTTAGGTTTGCCATTATAGCTTTGCATGGTCGTGGTCAGCTCGTTTTTTGTAAAGTCCGGTTAATTCCATCAACGAGCGAAACGCATAGGTTTATAATTCACCAGCCAACGTAAATGTCGGGGTACCTATAAACAACTGCGAAAGAAAGTTTCGAGGAAGTTTGCATCATCACAGATCCTCATGAAGTTCATGGTTGCGGCTATACGCGTGTTACAAATGAGAGCTCAAACAGTAGCGCCTATGCAAGTAGTAGCAAATCTGTAAACTCTCTCACAACGGATTGGTTTCTGCAACTCGAAACCATGAAGAAGGAATCATGAGTAATCGTTTTAAAGAATTGAAACGGTGAAGTTTGTTCATCTCTGGCTATTCATAGCCCGTCAATGCCTGGTTTCTGGCTGTGTAGGAAACGGTGTAACTTTGTTTATTGCATCGTGATCATGCGGTCGGGCGCCGGGCATAAGTCGTAACATGGTTATCGTAGGGGAACCTGCGGTAGACGACAGTTTTTATTCTTAGGCATGCATTGTTGCAACGTTTAGTTAAAAGGGTCAAACCCTTTTATGCCGCTGGAAAATAAACGCTGGCTTTCGCAGAAAGGGTAAGGGTAAGCAAAGGAAATATGCCTTTGTGATAAAACTCCGCTGACCTTTTGTTTACCCTTTCTAGCCGAGGGCTTTTAAGCTAATCCAGATAACTTTTTATTTAAACCATGAATGCGCTACGTAATTTCACTAACACTTTAGTATTGTCCCTGGAACACAAGGCCATAAAAGACGCCTTATATTTTATAGTAATTTGCAGTTTAGGCTTCACACTGGTCATCAGTGCACTGAGTCTTTTTTGTAGCTTATTCATTTATAGCCCAAGTTATTTTTTAGGACAACCTTTAAAATACACCATTATAGAAACGATAGCATACATAATCTACATGCCAATCGCTATAACACAAAAGCACGTTTTACTTTGCCCTGATATCAGCACTTGGGGTGTTGCTTATGCAATGTGCGTTTCAAGTTTTTATGAAGCACCTTTTTCGATGGCGAGTCTTGTTGCTCATATAATTGTATGCTTCATTTTTGCCCACAACACATTGAGCGGTGCTCTAATAAGGTTAGATGTGAAAAACCACACTTTTTGGTATCGCGTAGTGGTTGGTTTTTTAAGCGTAACTTTTATTGTGGTGATGGCTATTTATTGGGACATTATGCCCCACTGGATTAGTTTTTAGCTTGTAATTCAAAACCCTTATAAAACGCTTCTTGCTTTGCTTTTGTTCCAAAAGTCGCAGTTGTTACAACAAAAGCCCCCCTTGAAAGGAGCAAAAGCAAGTGCAGCATTTCCACTTGTCCGTTTATAGCCTTAGTCTAACTTAACCGATGTTGGCAAAAGCTTGCTACTGAACTGATGTACTAGTACATCAGTTCAACGGCATACATTGAATAACAATTCATAATCATGTGCGTCTACGTCTATGTCCTATCGGAGCCATAGTTTAACGGTTAAAAGAATTGCTTGTCAGGCATTAGATGCCGGTTCGACTCCGGCTGGTTAGGCATAAAAACTTGACGTTGCTTCCGCTTTTACCAGATGTCATATTTATATTTAATGATGATAACTTAAAAACCCTTTTAACTATCAAAGTGACGTTTTAAAGGCCCTGACGGGTAAAACCGTCCTACATAAGAGAAATTCGGTTTCTTAGAAATCTTTTAGTTTTCGCCAGTATGTCCTTAGTGAGCAGAACAGTAAACAAGATAAGTTTTTAATTAAAGCTCTCTCGCCCAAAATCGAACCACACTGTAAAAGATAATTTCAAGTCATAAACCTTGGCGTTTATAGTGGCCATTTATGGGCGATTTCGGGCTGGGATAGTTACAGATACCCAGAGATACGTAAAAACAAAAAGGTATTTAAACCATGAGTTTGCTACTTTTTTCTATATTCAAACCATGAATCAACCGGAACATAAAATTTTAAATTTATAGGTTCGAATCTATTTAAAGCCAAAAATTTAGCTTCTGAGATTTAACGCTCAAGAACCATGCTTTAGTGCGTGCAACAAATAAAAAAAATAATTATTAAACTATGGGTTTTTGCTTAACTTTTATATCATATGACTTCATATTGCCGTGCCTCCGTAAGCTAATAGATGCGGTTATAGTTTAATGGTAAAACTTCTGACTTCCAATCAGCAGATGTGAGTTCGATTCTCTCTAGCCGCTTAATAAACGCACATGAACTAAGACGTAATTTGTATGTTCAGCCACCAAACCCATTCCGAACTTGACCTTGGCTTGCAAATTACAAGCCCATAGCCACAAATGTGAGCGAACCGCTGTAATATTAATGTTGATTTTAAATGTGTTACAAAAGCGATTTATTGCAGTGGAAACTATAACCGAAACGTTACAGTCAAACATTCGTAACAATAATCACCCAAAAACTAAAGATTCTGTTGTTTTGTGACTTACTAGACTTGCCCAGACCATGATTCAATGCCCTACTAGCCACATAACAGTATAGCTAGTGATACCTTTTGAGGGTGTAGTTCAACTGGTAGAACGGCGCATTCCAAATGCGCAGGTTGTGAGTTCAACTCTTGCCACCCTTGACGTTCTTGGCACCCTTGAAGTTTTTATTTTTTGGATCAAAAGCAAGACTAGAGTTTATTAAAAGTGCAAGGCCAGAACCCTAGTGTTGCACTTTTTGGTTTAAATGATGTTAACAAAATCTTCTAAATGCCCACTAATTTTTGTTTAAAAAAGAAAAAATTAAAAACCTTAAGGGTAAAAACCCTTAGGGTTCCCTAAGGTACCAAAACGTCGGATTAGTAACGTTAATTCGGCTTTAAAACACAAGATTTAGACTGGCCGACAGATTACTTATTGAATCAGTGGCCCATAAGACTAGAAATAAACCCAATGCAATTCGTGGATGTATGGATCATAAAACAAAGGAACGCATAAAAAAGCGAAAAGAACCTGGAGTAGGTAGCTTTTGCATAGCTAGAACGATATTACTGTTTCTATGTGTTTGGATACTGTTTCTATGTGTTTGGTATGTGTTTGGTTAATAAACAGTCCGATAGCCACCCCCTATAATAAAGGGTTCGTGTTCCAAGCGGTGGAAACACCTTTTTTAAACTTATCACTTCGGCTTCTATTAGCTTTAAAAAGTTAGAAGCTTTTTTTAAAGCAATAAAATGCAGAAACAGCACTTACTCAAGGAACTAAAACATTTCAGTACTTGAAGGAAAATAAATCGAAAGAGATTGCGTTAGTAATGGCGAGTGAACGCGCAAAAGCCAATGCCGGCATGTGGTTTTCACAAACCTGTTTAAAAACAGCCTGGAAAGAGTTAAGGCTTGCGAAAGTTTTAGTCTTGGACTAGGAGCGACCATAGAAAGTTTTAGTCTTGTAGTAAAAACCAGCCGGCCACATCTTAGCGCAACTGCTAAGTAAAACAACACTGTTTCAACAGTTAACGCATACCACTGTGATGGCTAAATATGTTTTATGACTCGATAGCGAACCAGTACCGTGAGGGAATTAGCCTAATGAATGAAAACAAAAAGGTGAAGGGACCTGAAACGAATTGCTTAAACGTACTTTCAGCTAGACTCAGTTTTAGTAGAAAGGTACCTTTTGAATCATGAACAGGTGACTTTGCGTTAGTTAAAAGCCTAATTTATTAAAAGTAAGCTCAATGAGAAATCAATGTTTAAAAACTAGCGCAAGACGCGAAACGAAGTGAGCTTGGCTAAACCAGGAGGAAGGTCGCTTGACGGTTGCTGGACGTCCGAAGCATAGTGCGTTGCAATGCACTTGTATGAGTTTAGCTAAGTGGTGAAATGCCTATCGAACTTCGAGTTATCTCGTTTTTTGCGAAACCTTTTTAGGAAGGGGGCCAAGTAGAAAATGTGCTAACTAGGTAAAGCGCTGTAAAATAGATGGGAGGGAAACCTTTACTGATATGTTGCAAACTTTGAATTAGGAGCACAAGTACTGGTACTCAGTCGGTGTGGGACAAGCTACATACGACAAAAGGGCAACAGCCTCGACTAACAATTAAGGCCTGAAAATGACGCTCAGTGATAAAGCACATGGGTTTACAATAACTGGTAGGACGTGTGATTAGTAGCATCCATTAGTTTAAAGAAAGCGTAATAGCTCACTACCACAGTTTAGCTTGTGCAAAAATTCAACCGGACTAAGCGTCATGCCGAAATTATAGTGTAGGATTAAAAAGCTTTTTATCCTATAGTTAGCAAAACGAGCCAGAAATTGCAAAAGGTTTGCCGGTAAGGCAAGCCGGAGAAACTGGTTATGAATATACCTGTTAGAGTAGCATATAAATTGAGTTATAATCTCAAAGATCGAAAATCCTAGGTTTTAGTTACCACTGTCAAAGGTGATTAATAAACGCGGCCCCTAAGCCACATAAATGTGGTAATGGGTAAAGCTTATGACGAAATTTGTGTAAACCACGATTTACAGGAAACAATAAGCATATTTCATTAACATCGGTTTAGCAAAAGGTTTAGTTTTAGCGCAGAAAAAGATTAGCTTCTGATGCTTTGCTTACCAATGCAAAACCAATGTTAATGAAAAAAAACTTACCGTACTAAAACTAACTCAAGTGGATAAGTAAATTTTACTAAGATTTGGTAATAATCGCTCGTAAGGAACTCGGCAAATTGCGCCGGTAAATTCGACAACGGCGGCTTGGACTAAATCAAGCCTCAGACAATAAAACCGGGCGACTGTTTACTAAAAACTTAGCGTCCTGCGAATTTGTAATAGCAAGTATAGGATGTGACGTTTGCCATTGGCCACTAACTAAAACCTTACCCCGCTAGGGGTTAGCATAAGGTGTGGTAACAGGCGGCCGTAACTATAACGGTCATAAAGTAGCGAAATTCCTAGGCATTTAAATGGTGTCCTGCATGAATAACGTAACGACCTGGTTGCTGTCTCGCGAGCGATTACCGCGAAATAAGAATGATGGTCAAAATACCATCGCGATTCTCTAAGACGATAAGACCCTATAAAGCTTTACTGTAACTTTACATTGCTAGTGACACTTTGATTCACAGCTAGGCGGGAGTAGCTCCGTTACGTCACTGGAAAACCGCTAGTCAAAGCATTGCTGGCTAAATAAACTTATGACAGTGTATGGTGGGCAGTTTACTTGGGGCGAGGTCTGGCTAAAATGTAACGCCAGAGAGCAGAAGGTATGCTCAACGGGGCCGGAAACCCTGCGTAGAGTATAATAGCATAAGCATGCCTGATTACAAGACCGACAAGTCGAGTAAAGACGCAAGTCTGCTATAGTGACCCTCACAATCTATGTGGAAAGGTGTGAGATCAACGGATCAAAGCTACTTTAGGGATAACAGAGTAGTCCCCGCTTATAGTCCTTATAGACGCGGGGGTTCGCCACCTCGATGTTGGTTTTGGTCATCCTGGAGCTGAACAAGGTTCCAAGGGCGCAACTGTTCTTTGCATAATGACCAACGTGAACTGAGTTTAAACCGTCGTAAGACAGGTTTGATTCTATCTAGAGAATCATAAACCTTAACCATTCAAAAGCTTTCCACTGTACGCAAGGACCAGGAAAGCCATGCCACTGGTTTAGCAATTGTATCATTGTGATGCACGGTTGCAACGCTAAGCATGAAAATCTAATTGCTGACAACAAGCAAGAAGGTCTTGAAGGGGTTAAATGAATTCGCCTTAAACTAAGGCGTCATTAGGCAGGCGGTGTAAGCCGTGAAAGCGGTGGACGCTTGATTCACAAAATGCGGCATTTTGCCCATTAAAGAATCACAAGTTAAAATTAGCTAGCCTGTACTACTATAAACGCATGATCGAAATATTTACCAACATATGGCCAACATATGAAAAAGTAAATATAACACACAGGAGTTTGTAAATTTTGTTTTAAAAACACAAATTATTATTTAAGCAGCAGCGCTTGTGTTTTTAAAACTATGATAACTAAAAAACTCAAAACCTATGATTAAATTAACAAATATACTAAAAGTTTTAAGGGCTGTAATAATTAAACGCTGTAAACCCTTAATATAAAGAATTTAATTGTAGCAATGAAAAGCTATTTATATTGTTTAATAGCAAAAATCAAATAATAAATTAACAATGACTAACCCCAAAATACTGACTCAAATAGGGCTTAAACCCATAGAACGCAATGCGAAAAGTTTGCTCGTTTTTGTGGCTTTTTTTGTAGTTGCTCAAGCTTTGGTTTCATGGTTGTTTTTTGAAGCCATTGCCTATTTGCTAGACGTGCCGATAGATCAGATTATCAGTGAGCCAATGGTTACAGCTTTATATGCATTTGGCTTTTTGATAGGAACTTTCCCCACTTACTGGGGCTTATGCTACGCATATAGCCCTAAGACCACCTCCTGGCTAGTGACGGGGTTCACTGCGGCATATTTAATGATTCAAAACTACCCTGTGATAACACTGCTTACCTTTGCTTTCGCAGTTTTCACAGCATATGCGATGTTTAATTTCTATTGTGGCATACTGCTACGTTTAAATAAAGCATACATAGGCGCCTTTAAAAAAACTGCAGCTTCAACACTGTTGTTCGTGGCTGTAAGCGTAAGCCTTTATATCGGTTATTGCGCTTTAATTGTCGAAGCACAATGCTGACCAAGGGACATACCGGACTTGGATAAATCCTGCATATGCAGGAAAAAGAAAAAACTACAAATGAAACCACGGAAAAAGAAAAAACTATAAATGAAACCACAATTGCCAGAAAGAAAAACAAAACCCGCGTTTGCAATACTACAAAAAAAAATACAAATGAGACCACAATTGCCCGAAATAAAAACAAAACCCGCGTTTACAATTACAACACAACAAAAACCATTGATTAATAAAAACCAACCACTATACAGTCGTTTAGCAGCGCTTCCACAATGGATGTCATTAACAGTGGTGGCTTTTGTAATGTTGGTTTATAATGCAGTACTTGTGCCAGTACTAGGACTAATCGTGTTTAGCGCTTGGTCTGGTACACTTTACACGACTTATAATTTAGTGCAACTCAACGGCTTAGTAAAAGTGTTAATGTTTGTTGCTATACTTATTTTAAAAGACTTTGACTCTATTCTATATGATAGCGCAGAAGCATCATTGTCTTTTTTACACCATAGTGAGCTAATAATGCATTACTTTTGTATTGCTGCACCTGCTTCTGGGGCGATGTGCTTCACAATAGTTTTAGCATTTATAGTCAGTGCACAGTATGTTTGGAACTTGTGTTATGCTTTAGTAAACAAACAAAAGCACTTAGCCTTGGTTATACCGTATCATAGAACAGTTGGGAGCTTTATTATGGTTTTAATAACCTTCTTAATTGCTACTTTTACACAAGGTGGGGAGCCAGTTTTGCGACTTTTTTTGATACTTGGACTTAATTTTGGTTTAGTGCTTGTTTATAACCGCAGAAGTATAAAAAACGTTTTCAAATTTTAAGCCCCCACTTCCCAAGCTTTTCTGATTTTAGTCGCATAGCTATTTGGGCATGCGTAATTTTAATATTTTTATGGTACGTGTTTCCAAATGGCTATGCCTATTTTTGTGAAATTTACACCACCGTCACAAACACGCTTACGTTTCTAGTTGCCGAAATTTTTAGTTTTAGGCGTTGGTTAAAGTTACCTGTTAGTAGTACTGTTAATTGCATGTGGCCATGAACTAAAGAAAAGTCGGCTTTTAACAAAGGCGAACCCCTAAGCCCTAGGTCCAGGTGTGATAATCAGTACCATGATGCTATGAATGCAGCTCAAACCGCTGGTCAAAAAAAAGCGGCGAGTGAAGCTCATAGTGCATGTGTCAACGCCCAAAAGCGTTATGAAGCTTCCATGCGTCACAACAATGTCACCTGTAACAATGGTATTAAACACCGAAAAAACGGATGAAGTAGGTTTACTTCTTTGCCTTTAGCTTCTTTAGCTTAAAAAAAAATTAAAATAATGTTTAATCACAACGAAAAATCAATTCCGACATTGACGCCGGAATCAAAGGTGTTGAGCATACTAAAACAACCGGTTTTAAGCGTTGTAAATGATCACTTAATCGCTTACCCAGTGCCCTCAAATCTAAACTATTTTTGGGGCTTTGGAAGCCTTGCTGGGTTGAGTTTAGTGATTCAAATTGCTACCGGAGTGTTTCTAGCGTGCCATTACACACCAGACGTTAACTTAGCCTTTAGCTCAGTTGAGCATATTATGAGAGATGTGCAAGGTGGCTTTCTATTGCGCTATGCTCATGCAAATGGGGCTAGTATGTTTTTTATTGTCACCTTTGCTCATATGTTAAGAAGCCTATACTATGGTAGCTATCAAGCACCAAGAGAAGCTGTTTGGGTCATTGGTATAGTCATACTGTTTTTAATGATTGCAACGGCATTCATGGGTTACAGTTTACCTTTTGGACAACAAAGCTTATGGGGCATAAGTGTTATCACAAGCTTGTTTTCGGTTGTACCTTTTGTAGGCAATGAACTAGTGATGTGGCTGTGGGGCGGCTTCTCCGTTAACAATGCCACATTAAACCGCTTTTTCAGTTTGCATTATTTATTGCCTTTTTTGATCGCTGCTGCTAGTGTAGTACACATTGCAGCGTTGCATCATAAAGGATCAAACAATCCTCTAGGAATCAACGCCTCAAGTGATAAAATAAACTTTTATCCTTATCTAGTATATAAAGACCGTGTAGGGCTTTTGATTTTTTTAATTGTTTTCAGTGGTCTAGTAATGTTTGCTCCAAACATGCTAGCGCATCCCGATAACAACATACCTGCAAACAGCCTAGTCACACCTTTAAGTATTGTGCCAGAATGGTACTTTTTAATTGTGTACTGTATTTTGAGAAGCATACCAAATAAAACCGGAGGCGTTTTGGCCATTGCTTTGGTTTTCGTAGCACTACTACTGCTGCCTTTCATAGCCACAAGTCCACTACGATCTTCTAATTTTAGACCATTGCATAGAAAAGCCTTCTACTTGTTTGTAAGTGCGTGCTGTATACTATCGTGGGCAGGTTCAAAACCAGTAGAGCAACCTTACATCTTCATAGGGCAAGCTGCTACAGTTTACTTTTTCATATACTTTTTCGTACTGGTTCCTGCTTTAGGACGACTAGAATATGATTTGTTAAGTCGTAACGTAACCAATCGCTAGATCATAAGGTTCTGATCGCCCCCCCCCCCCCCCTCCTGTGCGCCGGGTATTGTTTAATGGTACTTAGGTTTGTGGAATTGACGCCTAAGCTGGTTTGGCACTGGATTGTAAATCCAGCTACGAGAGTTACTGTAGGTTCGAATCCTACCAATTCCATATGTTGTAATTGTAATGATGCTCTTGTTGTGTTATGTTAGCTTAAAAGCAGGTAAAGCAAAAGCCATTATAAATGTGACTTGCTGCAACCAAAATGCTAATTTTGAAGCTTCTGATTATATAAGGCGTCCTTAACATAATTGGTAGTGTAACGAGCTTTTAACTCGTCGCCTTTCGGGGCATTGTAGGTTCAAGTCCTGCAGGACGCAATTTACCAAAACTTTCATATAGTCTTAGGCTTATCAAAAACAACATGGCCAAGTATAAACACAACAGTCAAATTAAACAATTTGGTTATTTAGAAACCTTTTGGTTATAATGTTTAGGTGCAAACACCGCGTGGCTTAATGGTTAAAGCGTGGTCTTGATAAGGCCAAGGTTGCTGGTTCAAGTCCAGCCGCGGTGAAACAAAATCCAAATACTAGCATAAGGCTTTTTTCAAATGCATCATGTTACGGCGGATTTTTTAAACTCGCTTTCGATTTTACAGCATCCCTCGAAAGAAGCAAAGAAAAAACCGGGAGAAGAAGAAGCAAAAGTAAAGGCTCTTGAATAATGAAACCGGCCAATACTGCACAAGCGTTGTTTCAAGACGGGTTTCACCAACGCACAACAACAAAAAAAATATGCAAAGACACGGTTTTCATTTAGTAGATCCTAGTCCTTGGCCAATATTTGCGTCGTGTGCCTTATTTGGTTTTACAACAGGACTAGTCGGCTGGTTTCAAGGATTCCATTACGGTGCGCAATTGGCTTGTCTTAGCTTTTGCGGTGTAGTTTATGTAGCAACGGTTTGGTGGAGAGATGTGTTGCGAGAAAGTGTATTTCAAGGCCATCACACAAAAAGTGTTCAAAAGGGCATTATGATGGGCATGATTTTATTTATACTTAGTGAAGTTATGCTGTTCTTTGGTGTTTTTTGGGCTTTTGCTCATGCAAGTTTGGCGCCTAGCATAGATATTGCAGCCGTTTGGCCGCCAAGAGGTATAGAAGTACTGGATCCTTTTGGTATACCATTTTTAAACACACTTATATTACTGAGCAGCGGTGCTAGTGTAACATGGGCACACTATGCTTTATTACTAGGACAAAACAAACAAACCATTGTTTCACTTACAGTGACAATTGTATTGGCCGCTATTTTTACGGCATTGCAAGGTTATGAGTACGTTAGTGCGAGTTTTACAATTAGCGATAGCATTTATGGAAGCTGCTTTTATTTGTTAACCGGGCTTCATGGAGCCCACGTTATTGTAGGTACGCTGTTTTTAGCAGTTTGTTTAGCCCGTGCAATGCTGAGCCAGTTACGCCCGGATCATCATCTAGGATTTGAACTAGCTGCTATGTATTGGCATTTTGTTGATGTCGTGTGGTTAATAGTTTTTATAGTGGTTTACTATTGGGGAAGCTAACGGTTATTATCTATTCGAGCTCTGGAAAAGCAACCCTTAAAAACGCCGGCAAGCCAATAACGTTAACAATTTTAAAAAGGATTTGCCATAAAGACGTCATTTATTGCTAAAACATAAGATCAATTGATCGCCCCCCCCCCCCCCCCCCCCCCCCCCCGGTCTTCTAGAAGGCACAACAACAGTGTTCAATGCCTAATAACAAAATGACATAGTCAGAAGCTCATTGCTATAGCTTTGATTGAACTTATTCATAAGGTTTTTCTTTTTCTTCCCCTTCGAAAGACGCAAAGAAGAAGCAAGGGGCTTTTGCTTCTTTAGCAGGGGTTGTAGTTTAATGGTAGAACACTTGCTTTGCAAGCAAGCTGTAGCAGTTCGATTCTGCTCTACTCCACTTTAGATAAAAAATAAAGCTTTATACAAGTGGTTGCTGCTTATAACGGGCGCTTTTCTTACTATATTGGCTCTTGCCTCTGTTTTTAGGCCTTATTATTCTATTAGTCAAATTTAAATGCATTTGTTCCAAAATCAACAATGTTTTTTAAACGGGCAATAAAACACTTTATGAAGAAAAAAAATACAACTTATTTAAATGGATTTACTTTTCCGATTTCCGAAAGAGCCGGTTAAAAAATAATGTTGTTGTAGCATTGATCATAAGTCATAAAAGTAAACCGTGTCTGTAAGAATGTGTTTAAATATGTTTCGCTTTAAAAGCTCAATTGGTAGAGCGTTTGATTGAAAATCAAAAGGTTGGTGGTTCAAGCCCACTTTAAAGCATATGAGTAAACGTTTATTAACAAGCTTTGTAACACAGCTTATAACCCACGATTTAAAACTGTGTTACAAAGGTATGTATTCGGCCTTTTGTTGGAACAAGTTGCAAAAGCAACTTGTTCCAACAAAAGCAAAGGAAAAACTAGAATAGTTAAATTAAACACACACTAATTAGACCCTTTCTTCTTTGCCTCTTTCTTGCCCCTCGAAAGAAGCAAAAGCTAGAAATAGGTTTTCGAAATTTATTAATTATGCGTGCTTTAACAAAAGAATTGCTTTTTCGCTTAATGTACAGCGCCGCTTATTTTATAGCTTTGAACGGAGTTTATTATTTTTCTTATGGATGGCAGTGTGAATATGTTAGTGCGCAGTTTCGCTATCATCATCAGAGTTTGGATTACTGCTATGATGAAAGCTTGTTAAAACTTGCGCCTTCTTCCTTTGCTTTTGTTTCAAAAGTCGCAGAAGCGCAAGCTGAAAATCAGCCAAGTTCTAATATGCCCATATCTAAAATACACGCTTTTGTCACGCCGATTTTTCCACATGGAGCTCAGTGCTGGAATGACTTATTCTTAAGTCATAGCACATACTTTTATGGTATTGAGCTACACAGCAGTATAAATAGTTTACTTATTTTGTTTGTGTGGAGCTATGGGCTAGGATGGTTGTTATTTTGTATTCATGGATGGATTTGCGAAGGCCAAATACACGGGCGTTTAACTCGCCAAAACATGTTTACTTGGGCAACGTGTCATAGCGTAATAATAAGTTCTTATTTAGCGCTGCTAAGTTTCAATAAAGAGCTCGGCATTGAAACGTTGGATAGCGAACTCATAAGTTAACATAACCTTTGGTTTTAATTGTTTTCGCAAAAAGCAAAAAGAGCGAAACAAACCCCTGTTACTGTAAATATACAAACATATAAATTCTAAAATGATACAAAATCAGACCGAAATTTTAATTAAAGATAACAGCGGTGTTTTAAAAGGCCGAGTAGTTAATTGCAAGCATAAAACATGCACGCTAGGCCAAAATGTCAAAATTGTTATTACAAAAGCGAGAGCTAAGACAAGCGGTGCAAAAAATCGCAATTTACCAAGTATGATGTCACAATTGCAAGACGCATTGATAATACAAACCAACTGTCGCATTAGTCGCTACGATGGTTCTGGCTTGCGTTTTTATAACAACAGCGGTGTAGCTGTTACTGTAAACAAACGCAAGCTTGTATTAGGATTTAAAAGAATACCTTCATGTGTGCCTTTTGAAATCAAACGAATCAATAGTCAAAGTACTTTTAAAGGCAGTTATAACATAATGAAACTTGCAAAAAGTTTGCATTAATTGAATTCAAGCGTCACATGCATATGCTTAATTCAACTATAAAATCAATTTACATTAGCGATGTTTTCTTCTGACAACTTAAATTTATTATTGACCACAGGGCTTATTGTTTTTGGCGTAGGGTTGACGGGTATATTTTTTAATCGACGATTAGTTATTAGCATATTGCTAGCAGTAGAACTTACATTATTATCAATTAATCTGCTGTTGCTTACTTTTGCGGCAACAATGGAAGATTTAGTAGGGGTTGTATTTGCTTTATATGTGCTGTGCGTTGCGGCAGCTGAAAGCGCTATTGGTTTAGCTTTGATAATCATTTGGTACCGTGTAAGACGCACCGTAAGTGTGCAGTATATCAATTTATTAAAAGGCTAGTCACTTTGGATCCCAAATGCTGCTTTCGCTGCTCTTAATCACTTTGATAGGTACGTTGAATTGAGCAAAGGTTAAGAGCAAAAGGGGTTTGGGCCTACAAAAGTAGACTTAGCTTTTAAACACCCGTGTTTATAGGCCTGCTTGTAGCTTAATGGATAAAGCATTAGTTTGCGGAACTAAACATGGTTGTTCGATTCAACCCTAGCAGAAACTTTCATGATACATTCAAAAATAAAACAAATCCTGCTTATGTTAGTGCTGCTAAGAGGAAGAAACACCCTTAAAATAGGACCTTATTTAAGCAAGATTCAACACATACTACACTATGCCTTTAAAACAAGCCCATTTAGAAGAGAGCTTTATTGCTTTTGCAAAACCATCATTTGGTTGCGCTTGGATTAGCCCTTATGCACGAAGCCCTAAAATAAACATCTTGCAAAATTTAACATTTCAAAGTTATTTATTTGAAAAAAAGCTATGTCGGGCTGCTTTTAAACAAAACTTTGGTTTGAAATTACCTGCCGCAGCTGACATTACAATGGCAATGGCATTGTTTAATAGCACTCCTCGTTTTAAGTCCGCTAATTACAACGGTGTTAAACACCAAACCCATTTCATTCACACGGTTGTTCCAACCCCCAGAAATAACCAGTCCAAGTGCCATTTTTACGCTTCCAGAAAATTAAACCAGGCAACATTTGAACCCACTAGGCCTCTTGAAACAAATATTGCCTTGAAAAGTCGTTTTAAAACAATGTGGACTTGCAGCGGTTTACAACTTCTGAGCGCTGCCTGGGCATGTGACCAATTAATACAATCACTGAATCAACGGCGTAATCCAAAGGTAACTTTGAATCGTTTTATTCGTGATGTAAAAGCTTTGATGAACCAGTGGCAAAGCGCATGTCCCTTGAAAGGCTTGCGTGTTACGGCCACTGGGCGATTTAGTAAACGCAAAAAAAATATGGCACAACAAATAAGCCTTAGCACTGGAAAAGTGCCTTTAAGCACCCTAAAAGAAAAGATCGACTATAGCCAAGGGTTTGTTAAAACCAAGCTTGGTACAGTTGGTTTAAAGGTTTGGCTATGCTTTCGCTAAACACCAAAACGATACAAAGTAAAAGCTTTGTTGAGAAATTGGAACACATTTTAAACCTTATTTAAATTATGACAAATGCACCCTTTATTAGCTCATTATTAAACGGCAACTTGTTGATCATTATAAAACTTTTGCCTTTGCTAGGCATGACTATTATAGCCGCAACGCCTTCATGGAAAGTTAATCATATACGTATGACCGCATTAATTAGTTCACTATTAACTTTTCTTTTCAGCTTAGGCCTTTGGCTAGCTTTTGATCCATCAACTGCAGATTTCCAACTTGGCTATGATGTGGCGAGTTTTGGCTATGGCAGCCTATTCAATTTTAGCTTTGGATTTGGGGTTGATGGCTTAAACCTCTGGCTATTATTACTTACTACTTTCTTAACACCCAGCACATTACTAGTTGCTTGGCATATGCCTGCAAGTTTGGATTTAAAAGGCCCGCACGGTTTAAAGACCTATAGTTTAATATTCTTAGCTATGGAAACCATTTTAATCGTAGCATTTAGTTCACGGGATTTGCTAGTTTTTTATCTATTTTTTGAAGCGGTGCTAATCCCAATGTTTCTGCTTGTGGGTATATTTGGTTCTAAACCTCGTAATATAAGAGCCGCATATAAAATGTTTTTGGTTACACTGATGGGTAGTTTACCAATGCTGGCAGGTATAATGATTGTTTATTTTCAAACCGGTAGCAGTGATTGGGATGTTTTAAGCACGTCCTATTTCAGTCCAAATAGACAAGTTATTCTGTGGCTATTGTGGTTTATAAGCTTTGGGGTTAAAACGCCATTAATACCTTTGCACGGATGGTTACCTGAAACTCATACAAACGCACCTACGGGTGGTAGTATCATGCTTGCCGGTATTTTGTTAAAATTAGGTACATACGGCTTTATGCGATGGAGTTTGCCATTGTTTCCTTACGCTTGCATATACTTTAGTCCTTTAATGTACATCTTATGCTTGATAGGTATTACATATGTAAGTTTAATCACGCTAAGACAGGTAGACATTAAAAAAATCATTGCATACAGTTCAGTAGCTCATATGGGCTGCTGTGTGTTGGGTATGTTTGCTTTTAACGTACTCGGCTTAGAAGGCAGTTTGTTGATGATGATTGGGCATGGTATTGTAAGTCCTGGGCTTTTCCTATGCATTGGGCTATTATATGATCGTTACAAAACCCGAGTGGTTTATTACTATGGTGGTCTTGCTCAAACGATGCCCCTATTTGCGACTTGTTTATTGATACTTACAATGGCTAATATAAGCTTGCCAGTGCTTAGTCCCACATTTGCTGCCGAATTTTTAATATTTACATCGTTGCTTTTAGTTAACAAATTGGTAGCATTGATCGCAGCATCCACAATGGTGTTGACTGGCGCTTATGCATTGTTTCTCTATGCTCGACTTTGCTTTGGTAATCTAAAAACAGTGTACATAGGAAAGCAAAGTGATTTAAGTCGCAGAGAGTTTGCAGCTCTAATACCTTTTGTAATATTGAGCGTAGTATTGGGACTCGCCCCGGGTTTGGTTTTAACTACTAGCCACGCAAGCTTAGCTTATTTATTACTTTGTTATTAACTTTTGCCTTCACCTTTCGGAAAAATCAGCAAAGGTCAAGAAAACTAAGAGCAGCTAGCTCAGCGGTAGAGCGAACGTCTCATGAACGTTTGGTCAGAGGTTCAAATCCTCTGTTGCTCATAAAAGAAACCTTTGTAATAGTGATGGAAATTAAAGTCTAAGAGTCTAAGAATCCATAACCTAAAGGCATACAAGGGGTTTTTAATGCCAGTGATCAGTGTCTAAACAATGGTCATGAATAACAATGAAAAGAAATTGCAGGTATGTTGCAGCAAAAGCGGCAAGTAACCGGGTTTGGTTAAAACCCAGACCCAAAGCGTAGCCGTAACGAGATTTAAATTCTCAGGGCTACACAAAAATCCAACCTACTAAGAGGTGAAACGCTATTATTTTATGTGTGAATCACAATTAACAAACCAACAGGTACCAGCGGGTTTAAAAGCGCTTGTACGACGTTTTAAAAAATTACAACTGAGTTATGTGCAATGCGGTCGTATTGACAGCGTTGCTGACGGTATTGCCCGTGTATATGGGCTTGATGGTGTTCAAGCAGGCGAATTGATTGAGTTTGTTTCGCAAAGCGGTGAAGTAGTTCGTGGTATGGCATTGAATTTAGAAAAAGCTTTTGTTGGTGCCGTGTTATTTGGTAATGACGCAGCATTAAAAGAAGGTGATTTAAGTCGACGAACAAAAAGCATTATTAGTGTACCCACAGGTCTTTTTTTAAGAGGCCGAGTAGTGGACCCCTTAGGACAACCTTTGGATGACAAAGGCAGTCTAAGTGCTACTAAACCAGAATTAATTGAACGAAAAGCTCCAGGTATTCAACTACGCGCTCGTATCGACCGCCCAATGGCAACTGGTATTAGAGCTGTGGACAGTTTAGTACCGATCGGCAACGGTCAACGAGAATTAATAATTGGTGACAGACAAGTAGGAAAAACTGCCATTGCGGTAGATACTATTATTCATCAAACAGGTCTTCGCCAATTAGAAGCAGACTATCTAGCCAATGCAGAACATACTAGCTTAGGTGCGGAAAAATCAGGAAGCACATGTGTATATGTTGCTGTAGGTCAAAAGCGTAGTAGCGTGGCTCAATTAGCTAAAAAGCTAGATGAAGCCCATGCAATGGCTTGGACAACAATTGTAGCTGCCACAGCTTCTGATTCAGCTCCATTGCAATTCTTGGCTCCTTATGCAGGGTGTACTATAGCGGAGTACTTTCGTGACATAGGAGAACCTACCGTAATTATTTATGATGATTTAAGTAAACAGGCGGTTGCTTACCGTCAAATGAGTTTGCTACTACGTCGTCCTCCTGGTAGAGAAGCTTATCCAGGTGACGTGTTCTATTGCCATAGCCGCCTACTAGAACGGGCTGCTAATATGGGACAAGGTTACAGTCTTACAGCATTACCGATCATTGAAACGCAAGCAGGAGACCTTAGCGCTTACATACCAACAAATGTAATTAGCATTACGGATGGTCAATGTGCTTTGGAATCTGATTTGTTTTTTAAAGGAATTCGACCTGCTATAAACGTTGGTTTAAGTGTTAGTCGAGTAGGCAGTGCGGCCCAAACAAAAGCAATGAAAAAGGTTGCAGGTCAGCTAAAACTATTGTTAGCTCAGTACCGAGAAAATGCTGCATTTGCCCAGTTCGCCAGTGACCTAGACGCAAGCACGAAGCGTGTGCTAGAACGAGGTGAACGACTGACCCAAATTTTAAAACAAGATCAGTTTGCTACTATGAGCACTGCGATTCAAACAGTCATGCTATATGCCGGATCAAAAGGTTACTTAGACCGATTAAACTTGTCTCAAATAGACACATTTATGACTTATGCAACGCAAGACCTAACACAGTACAACTGGCCTTTTATTGAAACTCTTGTAGCTACAAAAGACTTCGATGCACAAGCCGAAGAAAGTATGAAAGCTTACATTAACGATACAGTAGATTTTATTCAAAATAAAGCCAACTAAACGATGTTTGATTATTTAGCGATACTCATATACCTTGCAATTGCCGGCGGATTTGCTGTGATTTTTAGTGGCGCTGCTTTTTTAGTGGCCTTTCGAAGATCCAACAGCGAAAAAACTGCTCAATATGAATGTGGTTTTGATCCTTTTGATGATGCTCGATCAAAATTCGATGTGCGTTTTTATCTAGTAGCTTTACTGTTTTTAGTTATGGATCTTGAAATACTATTTTGTTTTCCTTTCAGCATTGCATTGGCGGACATCGGTGCTTTAGGCTACTGGGTCACCATTGCATTTTTAATCTTACTAACACTAGGATTTTTTTATGAGTGGTCAAAAGGCGCTTTAGATTGGTCGTAATCTAAGCTCTTTATGACGCCCCCCCCCCCCCCCTTTTTTTTTGAGTGGTGAAAAGGCGCCTTTAATTGGTCGTTATTTAAGCTTTTTTTGCCCCCCCCCCCCCCCCCTTTCTGACTCCTGATCATGCATTGCATATTGGTTATAATGCATGGTCACTTTGAAATTAAATAAGCAACATACTTCATGTAAAATCACATATGACTACACAAGTCCAAACTTTAGAAATTAAATCCCCTGAAATTTTAGAAACTAAAAAAGCGTCCACAATCGAAAAGCTTAATGATGGTTGGTCACAAAATAAACCACAACCTATTCGTCATGGTCATCATCAAAGGTTTAGACGCAAGCGGATTGATCGTAGAAAAAAAAACCAAAGACAAAGACGAAAAAAACAAACCAAAAACCTTAGTAGACAAAGATCAAACAAACAAAAACGAAGCAACCCAAACCCAGGCAGCTTTTTTTTAGTTCATATTAAAAGAACCAAAAATAATACTGTTAGCTCTTTGTCTAATTTGTTTGGACATCAGCGCACGTTATGGACAGTTAGAGGTGGCCAAATCAACCCGGGAGGCCCTAAAGGACGTCGAAAAACACGTTATACCCAGAGATTGCTGTTTAAATCCGTGGTTAAAAAATTATTAGGTTTTGGTGCTAAACATTTGGTTATTCAGGTAAAAGGCTTCACAGCTAGCAAACGTTATATTTTTAAACACTTTATGAAGCGTTTTAAAATTGTAATGTTTAAAGATATAACTGGAATCGCGCACAACGGTTGTAGAGCGCCTAAAGCAAGACGCGTGTAACTATAAACTTTACTGTAACTCTTTGCGAATAAAACGCAACCGTTGTAAAACAGAATCGTTGTAAAACAGAATTGTTGTAAAGGTTATAAGCGCACTTATAACTGGCACATCTTTAAATATAAATCATGACACGCAGTTCTTGGAAAGTACCTCACATAAAATTAAAATTAGAAGATCGAATTACAAGTCAATCAAACAAACGTAAGCAATTTAAAAATCAAATAACCACACATGATAGATCGGTAACTATAACACCTGAAATGTTAGGAAACCGTTTGTCTATTCATAACGGCCATCGCTTTGTTGGTTTAAATGTTACTGAAAATCACGTGGGTTTTAAACTTGGTCAGTTTGTATTGACAAAAAAAAGAGTAATTCATAAAAAACGTCGATCCTAGTACAATAAGCGGTATGCAAATAATCAATCACCAAACTTTAAACAATTACATTATACAACCGTTGAACAAACACTGCGACGCTAAAAGGTTTTTTTTTTGCCGTAGCTCCGCCTTTGCGGAAGTCGGAAGCCTAGACTATAGACCAGAAAAAATCAACAACAATGGTATTTATTTAAAAACGTCCTTTTACCGTTGCAAGCCCAAAAATAGAGACCTTAGGCTAAAATGCGATTTAAATTCAACAAGGTTAATAAAGCGCCACCACTTTAACACTGTGCTTATGTGCTTATTCAAAGCTGAAAACAAAATGCCAAAACAAGCAGGTCAAAACCCCAGCGCTTCGGAACCTAGTAATCAAGCCAAAATGTTAAATGTTACTGAAAGCCCCAGCACTTCGGCAGGGTTAAAGCACAAGAATAAAAGCAAAGTGTTGATCAAGCCGAAATCTTCGGCAGGGTTAAAGCACAAAAATAAAAGCAAAGTGTTGATCAAGCCGAAATCGCATAAACGTTTTATCTTGTCACAACAAGCATCGAAAAAGGTGAGTCTACTTTTGGTGCATTCATTTGCTGTTTACAGTATGCTCATAGCTATGCATTTGCATTCTAACACGCATAGTTTGGAAACACAAAACGTGGCTTCAGCAAACAGTCCTGTTTCAGGTCTTACTATAGCGGGACTAAGCGCTGTTAAAAAACTGCTATTGAATAGGGTATGCGCTGTTAATAATGTGTTAGTTCCCAGTTATAACAGACGAACCCATAGCACAAGCCACACTAACTCCGTGACTTATCAACACCGTAAGGTTAGCAAAGCTTTTGGTTATGTTGCAAAGAAAACCCTGCGTTTTTGGATAGGTTTAGCACTCGCCGCCTGTTACGGGACCTCTACTGTCACAAGCTTTGCTGGCACAGGATTCAAGCCTCAAAATTTGTCATTTGCTTTACAGTCCCAATACAAATCACAGAAAGGCCGTGATTTAAGCTCTAAAGGGTTTTTAACAGATCATGCAAGCTTAAACCTTTATCAAAAACCTACGATTTTACTGGTCAATGCTATCGAAACTAGAGCAGCTGTGTTGTTATGGCGAACTCAAATGTGCAAAAGCTTATTTCATGGCAAGCAAGTGATAAACCATCAACGATTCAAACGGACTAAACACGATTTTTCACTAGCCTTGCCCAATGAAGGTTTTAAACGTAAGCCTACGTTGAGTCATAGTTATGACCATCATACATCAGTAAAAAACCCCCAACGTTTAAAGCACAACAATGTGCAAAACCAATACTACCCAGTGACGCGTTATCCTAATTGGGTGTATTGCGGCAGCACACTTCGACTGTTGCACCCTTTGACTTTTGCCTTCCCTGCTTCCTCTGCTTCCCCTTGTACCAACAAAAGTAAAACTTAAAAATTTTTTAAGTAAGTCGTTGTGTTTTAAATAGAACAATAAATTATTATGATAATCCCTAAAAATACTAAATTTAGAGTAAGTTTTAGAAATAAATTTACACAAAATGAATTAAAGCCGTTGAAACAAAAACAAGGGCAACGAAATAACACTCTGATAAATTCCCATAGTTTAGGTTTTAATAATAGTAGTCAACTCTACTACATGCGCGCGGTTTTGCCATATTTTAAACCGAAAGCACAAGCACTGGTAGAACAGGAGTTTAATCCAGTAAGTAGCAAATTAAGTTATGCTTCAAATGCCTGTCTTTTATTTGGTAACTATGGTATTATATTTGAAACACAAGGCCAATTAAGCGCCAAATTAGTAACCACGATGCGCAATAACATAAGTCAACTTTTGAAAAAGCGCGGTAAGGTTTGGCTAAGGCTTTGCTGTGATACGCCTGTAACAGCTAGACCTATAGAAACCCGTATGGGTAAAGGAAAGGGTAGTGTTAGCTATTGGGCCGGACGCATAAGACCAGGCCAAGTTTACTTTGAATTTGAAGGGCTTAATGATAGCAAAGCGAATCAGATGTTTCGCATACTACAAAAAAAATCGCCATATGCTCTAAGGTTAATAAGCCCTAAAAACTAGAAGTGTTCTTAGTTTAATGGATAAAACTTCGGTCTTCGAAGCCGACTATACTGGTTCGATTCCGGTAGAACACTTTTTTTTAAATTCATAAAATGATGTAAGGTTTAATGCGTTTTTATAATTTAAGCCTTTCTCAAAAACAAAAATCATAGATTGTAGTTTAAAGGTAGAACATTCCGTTTTGGTCGGGAGGATGTTGGTTCGAGTCCATCCAATCTAGTGTTTCATTGAAAACTTATAAGATTCATCTCTAAAGATGTTTCAATGTTGTTTCAATGCTTTGATGCACTTTTCGTCTAATGGTTAGGACAATACTTTTTCACAGTATAAACGCGGGTTCAATTCCCGCAAAGTGTATTTTAGTTGCAATCATAAAGTTCAATAAACAAAATAAAATTGCAACTTTTGCTAAAAACAGTTTTCTTTCCTCCGGCAGCAAACTTTTCCTAGCAAAGGAAAACGAAGACTTCAAAAGCAGACATTGTTAAGCGTCGCCTTTCTACAATTCCTTTTAGGGTTTAGAATTTCGTTTCAAAACGTTGTAAGTTTGATGAACTTACGGCATTACTAAAGAAAGGTGTTATGAAATATGAACACTTATTTGATATCAAAACATATTATGTATTTAACCCTTTTAACATTACCATTGACAACGTTCATATGTTTAGCCCTGTTTGGACGAACTTTAGGCGCCAGAGGGACTATAGTATTAAGCGTTTTTAGTGCTTTAACATGTGCTACAATAAGCTTTGCTATTTTTTATGAAGTAGCCCTTTGCGCCTGTCCTTGTTCATTGTCATGTGCCGATTATTTTAGCAGCGCGCTGTTCGATGCCTCTTGGGGGTTTTTATTTGATACATTGACTGCTGTGATGTGCTTAGTTGTAACTTTAATTAGCGCTCTGGTGATCATTTATAGCTGTTCTTATATGATCATGGATCCCCACTTTATAAGGTTTATAAGTTATTTAAAGTTGTTTACAGTAGCTATGCTTGTATTAGTCACAGCAGATAACTTTGTTCAACTCTTTGTAGGTTGGGAAGGCGTTGGACTAGCATCATTTTTGCTAATCAGTTTTTGGTTTAATCGATTACAAGCTAGCAAAGCCGCAATTCAAGCAATGCTGCTAAACCGCGTGGGTGACATAGGCTTAGCACTAGGCATTACTAGTTTGTACTTTTGTTATAAAACAACCCATTATCAAGCGATGTTCTGCGCAAACGGCGCCCTGGCACAGAATCTTGATTTAAATGCTGCATTGAGTCCAATAAGCCTTGGATGGTTTAGCCCAGAAATAAGTTTACTTGATTTTGCCTGTATTTTACTTTTTATTGGCGCAGCAGGGAAATCTGGTCAGTTTGGGCTGCATGCTTGGTTACCTAATGCTATGAACGCTCCTACTCCAGTAAGTGCACTATTACACGCCGCAACAATGGTAGTCTGTTGCCACATGCTTTCTGAAAAAAGCAAAGAAAAGTCTGTCATATGCTGGAAAACCCAACGTTTCGTTGAAAGCGCTATTGCCAGTGGCCAACATGGAAAAGCATACGCTAAAACAACGTTTACATCAACGGTCAATCAGCCGGAAACCCAGTAAGGGGCTCCTCAGAGATTGTATGCAGACAAACACATGGGTCTCACAGTGATAAACCACAAAATTGTGGCATTGATGAGAACTTTTTGATTTGATTTATTGGTTTTATGGAAGGGGATGGAAGTTTTGTAGTTGGTAAAAAAGGGTTAAGTTTTGAAATAACCCAAAGTTATTATGACATCGACCTATTGCACAACATCGCTCAGGTATTAGGTTTTGGCAAAGTAATGCACCGCCAAACCACAATAGGCCATGGCGCAACAAGGTTAAGGCATGTGGGTGTTTATTATGTAACGGGTAAAATCAATTATCTGAAACTGATACAATTGGTCAATGACCGATTGCTTACGCCGGCGAAGCAAAAGCAGTTCAGTGCTTGGTTGAATCGTTTTAATCACCTTTACGGCTACAACATTGTTGCAAAATCGGTGGACGTTAACGCTAACATAAGCTTTGACAATGCTTGGTTAGCCGGGTTTATTGATGCAGAAGGGTGTTTTAGTGCCCGTTTCTATCGATGCCATACGAGCAAACACGGCATTAATTTGGTGCAGGGCTTTAGTGTTACTCAAAAGTCACCAGATGTTTTGCACCATATCAAACGTTTGTTTTCATTGCATTCAAAGCACAAGCATGTAAGCTATGATTCATGAATGGTTATCGGTTTCAATTGGGTAATAGACAGCAATTGCAACCATTGATAACCTATTTACAGATCACAGGATTAAAAAGTCGTAAACGCTTTGAATTCGACGTGTGGATGAACATAGTTAAAAGCCACCGTAGTCACCCTGAAACAGTGCCCGGTTTAGTGGCAGAGTTAAAGGAAATCGAACGGCGTTATAAAGCTCACATCATAAAACATCACAAAACGTCGTAAAGTTCACATTCCAAACAACCATAAAACAAATCATAAAACAAATTAAAGTGTTTAAGATTCAATCCGACCTACATTGAAAAATGTAGGCATTTAAAATTTAAACTAAACTGCAATCTTCTTTAGTGCCTTTAGTGCGTTTAATTCAAATTTAAAGCGAAACAACCTATGAACAGCCGGTGTGTTTTTATTAGCTCGAAGTAGCCCTTTATTAGAGTATGCGCCATACGCTGCTGCAGTTGTAACAGTTGTTGGTGCTATTACAACAGTATTTGCCGGTACAGTTGGCTTAGTGCAGAACGATTTCAAGTCTATTGTAGCTTATAGTACGTGTAGTCAATTAGGTTACATGGTTACAATTTGTGGTCTTTCAAACTATGACGTAGGTATTTTTCATTTGTTTAATCACGCGTTTTTTAAAGCTTTACTGTTTTTAACAGCGGGTGCTGTTATTCACGCGTTAGCAAATGAACAAGATGTACGAAAATTTGGAGGATTACAGCAAATTTTAATTTTTAGCTACACTATGCTTTTAATCGGAACCTTGGCACTAGTGGGTACGCCTTTTCTAACCGGCTTTTATTCAAAAGACGTGATATTAGAACTTTCATGTTCCCGATATAGCTTAAGTGCAAACTTTAGTTATCTATTAACTAGTTTTAGTGTGTTAACTACATCATACTATAGCTTTCGACTATTGTTTATGACGTATCATAGTATATTAGGAAAACACGGCAATAAAGTGACCAATTTACATAAAGCAAATGTTTCTGAAGCCCACGATGCCGACTGGGTAATGGGAAGTGTTTTAGTAATTCTTGCTTTAGGCTCCCTATATGCGGGTTGGTTATGTCAAGCAATGTTTATTGGTATGGGTACTGACTTTTGGAATAATAGCCTTTTTTTGAAGCCAGGCTGTGGTACCTTAGTGGAAGCCGAATTTTTACCTCAAAGCGTCAAATTGATGCCATTGATAGCAACAGTTGGAGGTGCTGCTTTAGCATACGCCCTAACAATGGTTTGGGTAAAACAAAGTTATATTTATAGCACTAGTTATTTGCGGCAAGTTTACTTATTTTTGAATCAGCGTTGGTTTTACGATAAATTATTAAATGAGTCCTTATGCTACCCGGCCTATAACCTAGGTTTCCGTTTCATCACGGTGTTTGACAAAGGACTATTAGAGCTGCTTCCAGTATTTGGGCTTGCCTTACCCAGAAGTTTAAAATCACTTTATGTGAAACTTGGCAACACGCAATCAGGTTTAATCTATCATTACGCAATAATAATGATTGTATCATCCTTGTGTGCTTTAACGCTGTTAAGCTCTGACAACTTTGTACCAATGCTAGATTTCCGTTTAACTATGCTAATGGTAGCGTGCTTGACTTTGCTATAACGTTGGTTTAATTATCCCCCCCCCCCCCCCCCCCCCCCCCTCAGCTCCCTCCGGCCTTAACTGGAATAAACATTGAAATTCAACTTGCTTTGCAAGTTGAAAATTCAAACAAATACTTATTAAATTTTATTATGAATTACACTTTTTTTTACACAAAATGCTTATGCGACGCTCCCATAAACGAGGGCTTGCAAAATCAAAACATTACTAATAACTTGGGATTTCAGGACCCGGCGAGTCCTTTAATGGAAGGGCTTATTGGATTACACTCAGACATTTGGGCTATTATGCTTTTTGTTGCAGGCTTTGTAGGTTACATGCTAGTGGCGATTATTTACAGTGCACCGTCACAAAGTTTCAAAGTACACCACCACAGTTTAATTGAAATTGTTTGGACCACAGTACCAGCACTTATATTATGTGTCATAGCGGTACCAAGTTTTACTTTGTTGTATAGCCTTGATGAAATCGTTGTGCCGAGTTTGACTTTAAAAGCCATCGGAAGGCAATGGTATTGGAGTTATGAATACGGTGACTACGAATCTAATCAAGGTGAATTGTTAAGCAACAGTTTAACATTTGACAGTAATATGTTGCAAGACGATGATTTAGAGCAAGGTCAATTAAGACTCCTAGACGTGGATAACAGATGTGTGCTACCTGTAAATAAACACATACGTTTGCTAACAAGCGCGGGTGACGTTATTCACAGTTTTGCAGTACCTAGTCTTGGAGTTAAATTAGATGCTATACCTGGACGATTAAACCAAACAATGATGTTTATTAAACGACAAGGGGTGTTTTATGGACAGTGCTCTGAATTATGCGGAACCAGTCATAGTATGATGCCTATCGCAGTTGAAGCAGTTGAAGAAAAAGACTATGTGCTTTGGGTTAATGCTAAATTAAACGACGCCTAATTAACAAATAAGCCTTTTTGACTTTAACTATGCTTTACTTAACAATAAAAATAATCGCCGTCATGGTTGTTGGCCTTTTAGCCACCGCCTTTTTAACCCTTTCTGAAAGGAAGGTTATGGCCGCATGTCAAAGACGCAAAGGTCCTAATGTGGTAGGATTTATAGGCCTTTTACAACCCATTGCAGATGGGCTTAAACTGATTGTCAAAGAACCACTCATACCTACAAACGCAAATCTTGTAGTATTTCTTGCTGCTCCTGTGGTTAGTTTTATATGCAGTACCATTGCTTGGGCAGGTATACCTTTTGGTTATGGTATGGCCATTAGCGATTTTAATATTGGGGTACTTTACATGTTTGCGGTGAGTTCTCTAGGTGTTTATGGAATTATTACCAGTGGTTGGAGCAGTAACTCAAAGTATGCATTTTTAGGCAGCTTGCGTAGTGCAGCACAAATGATTAGTTATGAAGTAAGTATTGGTTTAATTTTGTTGACGGTGATATTAACTGTGGGCAGCTTAAATCTTACCGAAATTGTGCTTGCCCAAAGCGAAGCTCCATTTGCTCTTGCGCATTGGCCAGCTTTGACAATGTTTTTCATAGCATGTTTAGCCGAGACCAACAGAGCACCTTTTGACTTACCTGAGGCAGAAGCAGAGCTTGTGGCAGGCTATTTTACAGAATACAGTTCAAGCGGTTTTAGCTTATTTTTTTTGGCAGAATACGGCAGCATCATCATGATGAGCACGCTTGTAACGCTATTTTTTTTGGGCGGCTGGTTGCCGCCATTAAACATTGCGCTATTCAACGCCGTGCCCGGCCCGATTTGGTTAGCGTTGAAAACCAATATTTGGCTATTTCTGTTTATTTTTGTAAGAGCGTGCCTACCTCGCTATCGTTATGACCGATTAATGGTGCTAGGTTGGAAAGTATTACTGCCGCTAAGCTTGGCTTGGTTTCTATTTACGGCGGCTACAATGTATAGCTTTTCATTATTTTAAGCTTCTTTATTTATTGACTTTGGGTTTCAAAACAGAAAGTAGTGTAGTCGGTAACATACCAGCTTTGGGTGCTGGAGCCGTGGGTTCGAATCCCGCCTTTTTGACTTTTGTTGAATCATAGAACAATAAGATTTTAGTCTAAGTTATTGTTCGGGTAACTTTAAGCAAAGGAAAAAGTGCACCGAAACTTAACACGGCCTTATAGGACAACATAAGGGCTAAAACAAACGCTTAGGCAAGAGCCATATCACATTACATGCATTGCAACTTTTGTTGAAACCATTAGCTTTCACTGGTTATAAAACAGCAAGATCAGCAAAGGTCATCTGCATTTAACGTGAGCTTTCAAGTGCACGCTAAGTGCACATTAAACTTAAATATCAACCGTAACAACACAATGACCACCGTACTGAAATTAATTAATTCACTAAGGAAACCAAAACTGAAGCGTAACAGAAAAAAAGCACTGCAGCAGTGTCCCCAGAAATTTGGGGTTTGTTTGCGCGTGACTACAACCACACCTAAAAAGCCAAATTCAGGCATACGAAAAATCGCTAAAATACGATTAACAAACCAAAAAAATGTTTTGGCCCACATACCAGGTATCGGGCATAACTTGCAAGAACACAGCTGTGTGTTGATACGCGGTGGTAGGGTAAGAGATATACCTGGAGTTCAATACCGGGTTATTCGAGGTCTTCATGACTGTCGCCCTGTGTACGAACGAAAAACAAGCCGTAGTAAATATTCGGTAAAACGCCGCCGATAATATATGCTTCATAATACTAATTTTATTTTATCTGACGATGTTTAGCGGTAAAAATAGCCCTAATATAATAAAAATCAAAAAGCTTTAATTTTAACATGACAAACCAGCAATTCAAATGTTCACTACAAAACAAGCCTTTAAAACACAATAACTTTCATGATCCAGGCATGGCTTTAGTAATACTGAGTCAGCAAGATCAATCAATTCACAATGTAAACCAGATCGCTTTTAAACCTGCATTTGTTAAAGAAATAAAATGCAGATTTAAAAACACTCATAATGTGTTATTGAATCACGCACAAAAAAAATCAACACTGTACGCAAAAAGCGCACAAAAACCAAAAGGCTATGTGACATTACAGTTGGGCGCAGCTTCAAAAGAATCAAACACTACAAGTTTAAACTTGCTGAGCGAATTGCACTTGAACATAGCGCAACTGATAATGAACAACTCTAACAGCAAGTTAAATTTAGAAACTTGTAAACCACAACAACAACATAACATTGGACATAACGCTCGACACAGCACCTGTTTTGCGCAAAGTTTAGTGCAACGCTATGTATCGAAACATAACCAGCGCAGAACCAATTCTTGTCAACGCTTTACAGTAATACGAAGTCCTTTTGTATTTAAAAAATCGCGAGAACAATTTGGCTTAACCAGAAAATCATGCTTTGTTAAATTGGCGTTGACAAAAGCACAACAGCACACTTATGCGCAGCACTTAATAGCAACCAAACTGCCATCAGAATTACAACTCACTTTTGTCAATTAATTCACTTCGTTAAAGATTACATTTAGCTTAAAGTTCAAAGTTTAAACTTTTTCTGGTCACTGACTTTTGCGGTTGACGCGTTTTCAAACAAAAGCAAAGGTCAAAGGGTCAAAGACAAAGGCTTCTGTTTAAAATGCAGTTTAAAAGCATTAATCAACCGCATAAACAACAAACTAAACCCCCTGCGAAATTAGCAAAAGCCCCTTTATTTTAAAAACATTAGCAATCCAAAACCACAAACAATAAAATAAGGTTTAGTTCTTCTAACTCTTCTAATAGCTTAATGGATAAAGCTATGCTCTTCTAAAGCATCAATCTTGGTTCGAGCCCAAGTTAGAAGATTTCATAAAAACAGTTTTAGTAAATTGTCATAGTATCCAATCCCAAACAGCAGGTATAATAAAAAAGGCTAAAAACGCTGTTTGTTTTCAGTTTTCTAATTGTTTTCAGTTCTCAATTAATTATTAATATTTTATTCGTTTATCAGAATCGAAGTCTCTTTATGAGCGTTTCATATGAAACCGATGACGTGAGACTAGTATTAAAGTTAGAGAGCGGAAACACAATGGAAGTAGAATGATCATCAGTCAATACGTGAACCATTTAAATAAACTGGATTATCAAGGATGGACTAATGAGGTGTTGAATAACCCGATTCCTAGTTTATTTGAAGACAACTAAAACCAACGGTTCCAAAAGTACCCTGATATGTTTTAAAGGTAATGGGTGAACTAGGTGTAGATAAGGGTTTTAGCCTTGCTGGGGCTAGCTTTAGGGGCTTTGTGTACTATTTATCAAAAATTATAGAGTTGCTTGTAGCGCGCCCATATAGCCCTTTTTTAGGGGGCCTCCGTGAGAACCTTTATAAAATAAGGGTCCACAAAAAAGTTTTTTCAAAATATTACATTTAAAATAGTCTTTTATTGATTTTTTTTTAACTTTTATTACATCTAATTTTTTATTTTTAAATTGTTAAAAATTGTTAATTGTTAAAAGACTTTTAGATGTAATTAAAAAAAACTTTAACTTATTTGTTGATTTTAAAATTATTAAAAAACTATAACTTATTTATTATGCCATTAAACAACCATAACTTATTAATTATGCCATTAAACTTCGAATTTTTAAACAATTCTTCCAATTATTATTTCCCAACGCTGGTAAATGTCTATTGGATTTCGATCCTAGGTTATATGCTGGCCACTTGGCTAGCGGAAAAACGAAACGTGCCGGTGATCGCGGCCAACGGCTTACGAGTTTTCAGTCTTGTGATCGGGGGGCTCACAATGACTGCAATTTTCTCTAGTCACGCAATTGCCTTGGGCCACTGGGCTTTACGGGTGGCTTTTCTTAGCGCATCTTGCGCATTCGCCTTATGGTACTTTCATCGCTTTGATGTCCGATGCATACTAGCATCTCTTGTTTTTATGCCTCTAATTTTGTTCATTGCTTATTGCCACGGGTTTTATGCCATTGTAACACAAGTGCCAGCATTAGCGTGGTTAATTTGCATCAATAGTATTGCTTTATTGTTGGCCCATTTCTTAAGTGCTGCTTATGGTGTGTTTGATCTTTGGCATGAGCAGCTGTTAAGGTTTAAGTTTTATGCGGCTCAAATTCATATTTACTCCAAAAACCCTAGTTTTGCATCGCTAAATCTTGCCTCGGGTTTAAGCTTCAGCATATTAAATTTTATTGGTTTAACCCAAACCTGGTCTTCCGGTTGGTCAATACTAATGCTATGCTTTTTAGCATTTAGTATTTTTTACCAATCCATTATGGCTATCGGTTTAATTTCCTTGTGCAACAAGGAAAAAATTACGGTGCGTTACGCTTATGGCTTCGTGATTCAAAGTTACCTGAATCTTTGGGTGACGTTAAAAAAGGTTGTGCACCAAACCCAATTAAACTTGCTGCCTATGGTAACTTTAAACCAGTTCAGCATGATGCTGTTCTTATTTTTAATTCAATCGCCTTTAAGCTATTGCGCATGCGTGGATGGTGACGGTAGCCTAGGAAATTTCAACAGTTCTGGCGAAAACCCGGCACAAAAAGAAAAAGCACCGGGTTCCTCAAGCGAGTTGAGTAGGGCTCTCGCAAATTTTCCAGCGATTTCTGAGCCTGGATCAAGTCAAGTATTTAGCACAAACGAGATGGAGGAACTGCAGGGTTTATTGAGTAGCACACAATCGGGTGACGCATCCGCGGTTGCCGAAGGTGCCGCGGGGGCAAAAGCTGTCAAAACCTTAGGACCTTATGCTCGAGCTGCGGCTCAAGGGGCAAAAACCGAAGCCGCTGACTTTGCAGCCCGTTGTTATGATAAAACTAAACACACGGCTGCTACAGCAGTTGGAACTGCTGTTGTCGGTGCTACTGTAGTCACTGGGTATGAGTTCTACAAACAAGGGTCTTTAGCCGTAGGCCAAGAACCATACACTTATAAAGATCTACAATCGGTTTTTAATGTCGAGCCCGCGGCTGCTGAAGAGGATCAGAAGTCTAAACAAGAACCAACAAGCGCTGAACCACACTGTCCAAAATCTAAAAGTAATAAGTAAGCTTTGCTTTTTGGTTTTATAATTCGGCTTTAAAACACAAGATTTAGACTGGCCGACAGTGTTTTATTAATTTATTTATGAAACGCAACAAAACTATAATTACAGATAAAGCCCCAATACTATTTAAAGGGGGCTATTTAGAAGAGCAAAATAACAATATTCAAGAGCTTTTGAAAAAAACGCAATAACGGCTTACATTCGATTTTCAGCGGAACAGCTAAAAGAGTTTATTGATCAAGAAAAAACGTTTGGTAAGGGTTTAATAGCCTATTTAGAACATCAAAAAAAGCGGTTAGAAGTGTCCATTATTGATAACTGTTGATTTTTAAATATGATGATTTAAAGCTATCAGAACTTGATAGTTTGATTTTTCCTAGTAGTTCGGCATGTTATTCGTTGATACCAAAGGATTTAAAAGAGGTTCGCTGGGAATTTTTTATAGTTAAAGTTAATTTTAATGAAAAGTTCAGAAAACTTTTGTTTTATTTGCTTTTTGTGAGTTTTGCTTCCTTCGAGGGATCAAAGGTTTCTTGCTTTCTTCGCCTGCTTTCTTCGCCCGAGCAAAAGTCGATTGTGTCAATGCATAAGCTAACAACCAACACTTTAGAATACACATAAATGGTAAGGAGCATCAGCAATTAAAGTTGTTTTCACGCTTGACAGATTACGTTACAAAAATGCTGAAACTGTGTTTGTTTAAACGCAATTGCACGTGCATTTGTAGTACAAAGCAAACTTAAATGTTAAACAGGCGCTTAGTTATCAAACAGCCTTTTTGCACTGATGCATTTTTTGTGAGTTTTAAACGTTAAAAAAGTTTATTTAAATGGTTTATTAAAGACTTGTGTTTGGTAACAATAAGTGTTATCAAGGATTCCTCCTCTTGCCTCAGCTTCCGTAAAACCGTAAAACAATAATAACACAAAAATTAAACAATTTGGCTATTTAGAAACCTTTTGGTTATCTATGGTTAGGTACCGCGTGGCTTAATGGTTAGTGGTCTTGATAAGGCCAAGGTTGCTGGTTCAAGTGCAGCCGCGGTGAAACAAAATCCTAATTTGATGCTTTTTGCATCAAAAGATTTAAAATATGAAGTTTTACACTAAGTTTGCTCAGGTTTACGTGTAAAAATGGGTCTTATTACAGATGATCAACACGGCTCAAATTTTCATGTAGGAAAATCGTTAGAGCAATCTGTGGGTCAATTGGAAGCACAAAGTTTTAAGCGTCCACTACTAGAAGAGCAAAGCAGCGCTGGTTTTAATTGGTTGCTAAAATTTAGAAATCAATAATGATTTCATTTAAACAGCGCTAATGATAACCTTTTAGTACTAAAAATAAGCTTTAATTGTTACTGCCTGATCAAATCGAGTAAGTTTGACACGTTCCGACGTATAAGTCTCTTGACGTGAGACAAAGATTTAAATTATGATCGTTCGTTGGTTATTTTCTAGTAGTGCAAAAGATATAGGTTATCTATATTTAATTTTTGCAATGTTTAGCGGTGTAATTGGCACTGCTCTTTCGATGATTATAAGAGCTGAATTAGCTCTACCGGGTACTCAAGTATTAGCCGGTAATTATCAACTTTATAACGTGGTCATCACAGCTCACGCACTATTGATGATCTTTTTTATGGTAATGCCAGCCCTTATGGGAGGATTTGGAAACCTTATGGTCCCCGTGCTAGTAGGCGCTCCAGATATGGCATTCCCACGATTAAACAACATTAGCTTCTGGTTATTACCAGTAAGTTTGTTGTTACTTTTAAGTTCTGCGCTTGTTGAAACAGGTGCAGGTACTGGATGGACCATTGTAAATTGTGGATAGGTGGTCCTGTGAATGCCCCTAAACAGGGGCAACACTTTAAAAAACTTCACTCGATGCGGAAACATCGTAAAAACTTTACTTTACTGAACTAGATCATCACTTCGATGATCTTCTATGGCAGTGCTAGGGTTCGTTATAAGAAGTAGAGCAAAATGACAATTCGCCGGAAATCTTTAGCTAAAGCGCTTAACATAAACATAAAATAACAACAAATAAAATTATGAATTCACAACAAAAAAAAATAAAGATTTCTTCAGAGACTCAACGTGAAGAAGTTACCAACGCCCAACGATGGGCTTGTGGTTTAATTGATGGCGACGGACACATTGGAATTGAATGGAGCGACGCAGCTAAAACAAAATGGGTGCCTGTGTTAAAAGTAAGTTTACACAGCTATAATGCTAGAGCTCTGTATAAGCTTAAAAAAGCATTGGGCGTTGGCAAAATAACCAAAAGCCAACATACGGTAACGTTTCGGGTGCGCCGTCGTAGTCATTGGCAAAATATACTGTTGCCTTTATGGAACAGGTTTCCTTTACGCACATGCAAACATTACCATGTGGTTTGTATTAAGTCCGCGTTCGCCATCAGCGATGATTTAACATTAGAGCCTGCGATAAAATTGCAACGACTTCGTGAACTGTCACACCATATGAGAACCGATAAAACTCAAATTAGTTCTGTGTGGCCTAGTGCAAACGTCAAGGACTTCGATGATGGGGTTCTGAGAACGTGTTTGGATTATGATTGGCTTGCAGGTTTCGTAGAAGCGGAGGGCAGCTTCTACATATTAAACAATGGTCAACATGGGTTTGCTCTTGGCCAAGCGTTGGACCAGCATATAATTGAATCATTTCACAAACACTTCCATATTAAAGCGAAACTAAAACGTCGTTTAAATTATATTATGGCAGACACAAAGAACAAAAAAACCTTGGACCATATATGCACTGCGCTGCATAAAAGATTGTTGGGCATGAAAAGCTTTACGTTTGCCGTATGGCGTCGCAGTTTGCATAAAAAAAGTCGCGCAAAATCATTAGAAGCAAGGCGCATATTACAAGCCATTGTAAGCCGTAAACCATCGTAAAATCCCGTGGTAACTTAAGGTATAGTCCATTGTGAGCCTTCATCGGTTTACGTTATCCACCATTAAGCTCACTTGTTGGAATGCCCGGAGGAAGTGTGGACCTGGCTATTTTTAGTTTGCATTTAAGCGGACTAAGTAGTATACTGGGAAGCATTAACTTCATTACAACAATATTCAACATGAGAGCGCCTGGTATGAGTATGCATCGTGTGCCATTGTTTGCATGGAGCGTATTAATTACAAGTTTCTTACTTGTACTAAGTCTTCCAGTGCTTGCAGCAGGTATTACGATGTTGCTAACTGACAGAAACTTTAACACAAGTTTCTTTGATCCCGCTGGAGGCGGAGATCCGGTGCTATATCAACATATTTTTTGGTTCTTTGGTTAAACAGATTTTACAATTTAAAATTTGGATGGCCCAAATTTAGCTTTTGCCTCGTGATGCAATCTAAGTTTAGAAGTCCGCTTATTGCTGGGACATTGTAACATTTCAAACATTGCATTTATAAAACATTTGCTCATTAGATGACACAATAATCAGCAGGTGATCAATGCCATCACTTCAGAGACCGCGCGCTGACTAACCTTAAGGTTAATGATACGGTCCTTTTTAGCCTCGAATACATCCAGAGGTATACATATTAATATTACCCGGATTTGGTATTGTAAGCCACGTAATAAGTACCTTTAGTGAAAAACCTGTGTTTGGTACTATTGGTATGATTTATGCAATGGCTAGTATCGGTATACTAGGCTTTATTGTATACGCCCACCATATGTTTACAGTGGGCTTAGACATCGATACAAGAGCTTACTTTACTGCTGCAACAATGATTATTGCAGTACCAACGGGAATTAAAATATTTAGCTGGCTTGCCACACTATGGGCAGGTCGACTAACTTATAAAGCACCAATGTTATTTTCATTGGGCTTCCTATTCTTATTCACTATTGGTGGATTAACTGGCGTTATATTAAGCAACGCCGGCTTAGATATTGCCCTCCATGATAAGCCCCATATAATAATAACAAAAAATTGAAGCATAGCGTTTTCATTTTTTTCTAGTACAAAAATAAGTTTAAAAATCCATGAACAAAACAACAATGAAATCTAAACGTCCGGCTTATGTAGAGCCCTTTTTTGTTGGACTATTTGAAGGGGATGGTTGTGCTTACATAGTTAAACGAAAGCCCCTGAACACATGTTTTATAAGAATTGTCATAGCGCTCAAAAACAATGAGGAAAATTTGGTAATGTTGCAAACGTTAGCCGATTTTTTTGGAGGCAGCGTTTACGTTCAACGACAAAAACAGGCAGAAAGAATAGCGTGGTCAATAAGTTCAAAAAAACACATAAACCATTTGTTAAATGTTTTTCAGCGTTATCCTTTGTTAACCAGTCGAAAAAAGTGTCAATTAGATCATGTTAAGCTGTGCATGTTGCATAACTGTTGGAATTATCATAAGTCATCGCGAGATTTTAAATTTCAACATCAAGACACCCTTGTAGCCGACCTGAATCAAAGTTTTACAGCACCCGCCTATTTTGGGCCTTGGTTAAGTGGATTTAGTGAAGCTGAAGGCAGCTTTTCTTCCAGACATCGACATGTACTTTATAACATAGGTCAAAACAAAGACTGGTACATAGTTAACGCGATTAAACAGTATTTTCAAAGCGACCATGTGATACAAATTGTATCAGCACCGAAAGGCAATTATTATCGTATTGACATAGGCGGCGCTAAATGCTTAAGTAAAATTATAAAACATTTTGAAACCTATCCTCTATTAGGTTACAAAACGAGAAGCTACGATAAATTTTATACTGAAGCAACTAGAATACTTATTAAGAAGGGGTTTACAGTCAACTGAACTAAAATTTTTTGTTATTTGTATGTGTCATGTGGTAACGTCGCTTTGACTGACTAAGCTTTTTAGCCAAACGGTCGGTCTTTTAATATTTTAATTTATAAGGCCAACGGGGAATCCTAAGTTCAAGGCTTTTTAAACATTAAGAAAACCGCCATATGAGGCAATCCCGTGGAAACCCTAGTACTAACCGTAAAACGTTTAATTTAGGAATCTGTAGAGACTATACGCGACGGTTGAACAACATTCCACAATCATGCTTATTATTTTTAAGCAAAAGTCATGGTTGTCTTGATGTTGATGTTTAATTAAACACAAATTCAACAAAATAGAGTCCAAATCTGCGGCTAACCGCAGACCAATGAAGACATACTACGTGGTAAACAGCCGCCACACGTCAACACTTGACGTTAAAACTTCTGCACATGCTGGAACAACCAAAGCAGGTTTATCAGCAGATAACTAAACTAAACCTGTTGTCTCAGAGACTGCGACCAGATCTGGCGCTTGCCAGAAGATACAGTCCGGTGTTGCTTTAAAAAGTAAACAAAGGGTTAGACGCATTTAAAATCCAACCCAAACAAAACAGGCTCATTTTCACTATGTATTGAGTCTTGGAGCCGTATTTGCTATATTTAGCGGGTTCTATTTCTGGTTCCCGAAAATCACCGGCTTAATGTACAATGAAGCAGGCGCCCAAATTCACTTTTGGTTACTGTTTATTGGTGCAAACTTAACGTTTTTACCAATGCATTGGCTAGGTTTGAGCGGTATGCCAAGACGTATACCGGACTATCCAACGGCATTTGCTGGTTGGAACTTGATATGTAGCTATGGTGCATATGTAAGCGTTGCTAGTTTAGTAGCTTTCTTTGTTGTTGTGGCCGATGCATTGATTGCAGCAAAGCCTGCATCACGTAGCCCTTGGCACAGCGACTCTAGACCAGTGCCAGTATATTCATTGGAATGGTTGTTGACTAGTCCTATGGACTTTCACACTCATCCTGAATTGCCAGCAATAAGAGAGTTTAAACGAATCAACTAACACATGCGTTAACTATAACCCCCCCCCCCCTCAACAAAAGTTGTACCGGCTAATGCTTGAGTACCCGGTAGAGCTAATTCAGCTGTTATAATTATCGAAAGAGCAGCGCCAAGTACACCGCGCTACGTCATTGCAAAAATTAGTTATAAGTAAGCTATAATTTTTGCACACCTAGAAAATAATCAATGAACTATTATAAGTTTGATGTTACACTTTTATTAAATAATCATGCAATTACAACACCTTTTACAGTATCTTGAAAGCATTTTGAGTTTCAATATGACTTTCCTACTACTTGCGCGTTTTACTTTAGCTGCGTTTTACTTGACTTTGAATTACTTAGGCAACAGGGTGTTGCCTAAAAGCACATTACCAATATTAAATGCTTTGCGCTTACTTGGTGCCATCGCTGACAGTATTTTAGTAGCATGGATGTTAATTTTTTACATAGGCTCATGGTTACTTAGCGCCAGCAGGCACCCTTTTTTTAGTGTTTCAGGCTACGGCTATGTGTTGATTTATTCCATTCTCATGCCTTCTATTATGTGGTATGAAAGAGGCAAATTAAAAAAACTATTTTTAAACGCAACGCTTGTTATGATTCTGTTGCTCATTTTCATATGTTATAAGCCGTATTTGCCAGAAAGATTTGTTAACCTTATGCCAGTACTGCTAAGTTTTAACACACTATGCCTAATGAGTTGGTTGCTATTTAATTGTGTGTTTGATTTCAACATGGTGCACGTGTGTTTAAGTAAATTCTCACAACGTTTAAGTCCGCTGGATGGTTTGTTTGGTAAGCCGGATGATCAAACCATGCTTAATCACGTTGTAGGATTGAATTTTACCTTATTAAACATTACTTATGTTTACATAACTGGCTCAGCAAATATAGTCATCGGGATGCTTTTAACGCTTAGTTGTTTATTTTATGTGTTATTAGGTTTACGTCACATTGATGCCTATGACAAACTTACAATGCCTTATGGCTTTATGGTTCATTTATTGTACCTTCGTTTTAAGCACTTGAAAGTTCTAATGCAACAATTAAAAACCAATAGCCTACCCAACGGGGCCTTATAGGCATGGATTACAGTGTTGACTTTCTCTTTGGGTTCACTTAGTCCTTGCTATGCAGTTGACCTAGGAGAACATAAGAGTTTGCCACCAATAGATGCAAGTTTGACTGGCGCAGCGACGGAATCCGAACAACCGGGGGTTAGCAGTCCGGTGGCAGAAGGCAGCAGGGCACCGCGTCTGGCGCAACTTTTGCGCAAGTCTTCTGGAAATTTGGAGGAGCTTGTCAGACGGTCTGGGGAACTTGAGCCGGTTGTTCAACAAGCCTCTTCCAGTGCGGAAAAAGCAGCTCAACAAGCATCTGCAAGCGCGCAAGAATTCGTTGATCACAACACTGCTAAGTTTGGGGAAAACATGCGAAAAGCCCCCGCCGATATGGCAACAAAAGTGCTCCATGGTGCCGCGGGCTCCATTTTAGGTGGAATGGCCACTGCTGCTTATACTAGTTTAGAAGGCAATGAAATTGCGGATGGCAGCGAAACTGGCGAACAGTCGGGTGCACAACTAGAAAACTTACAAAAAGAGTTACAGGACGTTTCAGCAAAACTATTAGACTCGGAAACTAAGCGTGCAGACACGGAAGCTGCCCGTGCGGATGCAGAAGCTGCCCGTGCAAATGCAGAAGCTGCCCGTGCAAATGCAGAAGCTGCCCGTGCGGATGCGGAAGCAGCCCGCGCGGATGCGGATGCGGAAGCAAAGCTTGCAAAAAAATCATCATGGTTTAGTTGTTTAAGCAGCAACAAAACAAAGCATGATTAGACTACGCGGGTTTATCAAGTTTTTAACGCTGCTGAAACATGTACTGTATTTGAAAAATTGTCAACCTGTTATGCTAATTATCTTATGCTAATTTAGTAAGCTGCTTTACTAGTATTATAGGTGAAATCTTTTTTTTTTAAATCAAGAAAAGAGCCATGATGGCTACGTTATAAAATGCTTCATAGCCTGCTAATGCTTCCGTACTAGTAGAGCTGATTGATTATAATAATTGAAAGAGTTGTGCCTATAATACCGCTAAACATTGCAAAAATTAGTTATAAATAAGCTATAATTTTTGCACACCTAGAAAATCGAAAAAAAAAAAAACTATGGAAATTTTAACTTATATTAAAGGGTTACTTTATAAAACCCTAATAGAAACATTAAACTACTGGAACGTACAAGATCCCGTGGGCATTACTAATTTAGCGTTACTTGCTCTCGTGGTGGGCATAGAACTATTTATAGCCATTGCACTTTTTAATAGTATGACTCAAGCCAAGCCTACAAAACCAAACACAATCACTTTTTACATCCAAATAATAGGAGGACTATTGGTTAGTATAAACAGTTTGTTGGCTTACGCAATCATAAGCTTAGGGGATTGCACCTATTTAAACCTTTTTGCATGGGACTTTGATGTGCAAACAGCTTGCTTTGTAACAGTCTGGGTTTTATTTATTTTGACTTATTTTGCTCATTGGCGTCGGCAAACCAAAACCAGTAGTGAATGGACTTTATATCAAGTGCTGCTAATACTGGTTAGCGACATACCTGTGACCATTGGGAGTTTGATGGGGTGCCCGGTTAATGGTTTAAGCATTCTTAGTGTCAATGCATTGGTTTTAACCTTTGGTCATTGGACTTACTTTGCTATGAAGCCTACCTTAACAACTTGGTCGCAAGCGTTATGCCGTTTCAAACCAAACTACAAGCTAAATAAGTTTACATTTAGTTCATACTTATACATCGAACTTGCATTAGGCCGTTTAATAATTTGGCTTACGGTGCAAGTTTATGGTCCTTGGGCTATGGGTTTGCATGAAAACCTGTTACTTAAAGTATTTTTGTTAGTGATTATATGTTTGTGGTTTTTAGTAGGGTTTAAATTGGTGTTTGCGTCTGTGCATATGGAAAACCAAAGCTTTATACCTTGGGAGCCTGCGCTGTTGTTTAGTTTTAAAGTTTATCCTTATTTAAGAATATTAATGGCAAGTTATACGTTGTATAAACAACGTAGCTATAGACAAAGTCTTCGCTGCGTAAAGAAAAACAAACGTTATGCTTTGCGTCAGACTTTAAGGTTTCAAGCTATTCGTACATCCCTTTGGTTTGTAATAAGGTTCCCTTTAGACGTTATCAGTTATGCGTGGGTCATAAAACAGCGTATGTTTACAGCATTAGATCTAGATTGGGTACAGTGCGTCGTGAATAAACAAAGTTTGTTTAACAACGTTGCCACAGTATTTGGTGCATTGGGAGGTGTTGTAGGTATAACTGCTGGTCTACATGCCATATCTAGTGATGTAGGGGCACGTATAAGCGCTGATGCAGGACTTATTGATCATGCTCAGGCCTCCGGAACCGCCGATGAATTGCCTTTGCACAGGACCGACGCCGAGGGGCAACAAAAACGTAGTGATTACCAAGACAAAGTGATTGCGCTAAACCACAACCCGAGCAATGCCAGCGCCCAATATGAAGCAGCTTTAAGCCATGTCCAATTACGAAGTCATATTTGTAAACACTACAATATTGACTGTGCTGACCCTTTAAAAACCAAAACTAGTTGTAGCGAATCACTGAAACACGTTTCAGATCTTATGAAACAAACCAGTAACAAAACAAACCAATAAAATTTATAAATCCAAATCTCAAGACTAGGATTTTTTAAACCGTTCTTTTGCCAAATAGAGTTTGCTGCTGTGTCTGTCATTAGAAGTTGAAAGTTCCGAGTTTTTGTTATGATTATGATTGTAAAATAAATCGGTGTGTTTTAAAATTGTGCCTATTAATAAACAAAAGGTTTAACAGTTTAAGTACTTTTTAACTCTGATTTAACCAAATTTGCTATATTCAGTGGGTTCTACTTTTGGTTCCCAAAAATTTAAATTTAAATCACCGGCCTAATGTAAACCAGGAGCCCAAATTCACTTTTGGTTACTGTTTATTGGTGCAAACTTAACGTTTTTACCAATGCATTGGCTAGGTTTGAGCGG
>ENA-ORXU01000489-ORXU01000489.1-marine-metagenome-genome-assembly--contig:-NODE-489-length-45057-cov-3.799822_pt1 | contig 45057 bp, 44 predicted proteins | sample MGYA00237869_ERZ511484 | MGnify/ENA metagenome assembly ERZ511484 | reverse complement strand
CAGATCGTCCATATAGCTTTGGCCTTTCGCGTTCGTCGGATCGCCTTTGCCCGATAGTCCCGCCGTGAGTTCCACGTTTTTCTGCAGCGGCTCATTCGCTTGCCGTATACCGTCACCATTTTGATCATGATACACAATCGCGAGTGCCTGACCCGAAATCGCCAGCTTCTCTGCCGACAGCCGCATTCCGCCCCCTTGCGGGTCCGGGCCCAGACTGACGGCCAGATTTAATCCCGCAGCGACTGATCCATCAGTGCCGATTTCAACCTGCCCGGTCAGCGCGAATTTATTGAAACGCCGCGAAATACCCGCGCCGATTATTCCGCGGGAGGTTTCTGCATCATAACCGGCTTGCACGCGCCATTCGCTACGCTCCGACAAGCGGCGTTCTGCGGTTATCCTGCTGTTTCTGAAGCCCTTATCATCGCCGACGATGCCGAACCGGGCTTCCCCGCGCAACCGTATCCCGCCGAGCCGACCGGACAATCGCAATGCTGCATCAAGCCTTTCTGGCGGGTCGAGGCCTAGCGCGTTTTTGCGCGTTTCCCAAATCACCTCGCCAACCGCGGTGATGCGGCTGATATTGAATGACATGCGTGACATCAATTCAAATACGCTATTGCCGCTGTGCCCGGTGCGATGCTCGGCTTCAATACGGAGCGGAATATGACGGTTGCCTATTTTGAAACTATGATCGGCGGACACATTAAACCGGCGTTTTATATCCTGATTAAACCGTTCCGCCTGATACTCTTCGTCCACCATGAGCGCGCCTGCGCTAATATTGGTATTTCCGATCTGCGCCAGCATCTGTCCCCGAAATGCATAACCGCGCGATAGGTTGCTCGCCGCTGACAGTTCAATCAGCGCAGGTCCAAGCGTACGGCGGACCGATCCTTCAACATAGTGCCGGCGTTTGCCCCTGAACATGTTGGTCGCGTATGATCCGCCAACTGACGTCTTGGCGTTGATCCCGCGCTCTATGCCAAATCCGCCGCGCCAGCCAAAACCATCGAATGCCGCGTTGCGCCTCAGATCAATCAGATCCTCGCCCGTTTGCTGAATCGCTGCCCAATAATAGGTTTCCTGCGGCGGAATCGAATCATTGCCAACAGGTATCATCCGGACATCGCGGCGTATTTGACCCTGCGGCCCATAAAGAATAATTTCAAACCGGTTCTGCCCGAACAGCAGCGGCACTTCGAGAAATTCAAAGCGGCCATCGCCGGTGCCTTGCGAATATCCGATCAGCTGATCATTGCGATACAGCTCCGCGTCCCAACCGGATGGCAATTCCCCGCGAAAGGTTGTCTGATCGAAATTGTCCGATCGTTCAAGCGGGCGATTGGTGACGAAGGCACCGCGCCCAGTGGTGCTTTGCACGCCGAGCGCAGTGGCCACCGTTGAAACATCTCCCAGCGCAAAATGTGTAGCCTTCAATGGGCCAAGCAGACCGCCATTTCTGTCTGTGCGATACGCCCGTAGCCGCAACGTTTCCGGCACAGCGCGGCCATCCGAAGACAGCCGGGCATCAACCGATAGTTTGGCAATCTCGCCGCTGGCGAATAATTCATACTGAAAGCTGTCACTGCGCCCGGAAATACTATCGCGCCGGGTGGAGGCGGCAGCCACCATATCCACAGAAGGCAGGCGGAAAAAGCGGAAGGGATCTTTTGCTTGCGGATATTTCGACAGATCAAATTCACGGGCGGGCTTGATCCGGCTTGCCCGCTTCTTGCGCTCCTCTGCCAGTTCGAACGGCAATTTACGGTCTGCTTTCAATAGCAATAGCGCGTTGGAAAGATCCGGTGTCAAATCGACGTTGAGCCAGCGTGCAAGTGCTGTGGTATCGACGCACCAGCCTTCGGGGGTATCGTAAAGTTCGGATTTCCCTAACTTAGACTGTACGTTCACGATTTGTACTTGGTTCGATTCGCGATCCAGGGTGAAGGTGCGGGATTCTTCGAATAACCACCCAGTTGCGCGGCGCGACTTTTTATCGAGCCGCAGCGGCAGATCAAATGCCATAATGATATCGGCAAAATCGACACAAACGCCGTCCGGTGTCTGATACCCTCTAACGCCATCGCCAACGCGCCATTGACGCGAACGAATATCGAGCAACAGCGCATCGTCATCGCTGGCGATCCAGGTTTGTTCCGCAGAATCGGCCATCGCTGGCGCAATCGATGCGCCAGCGATCAAAGCCGTGGCCGTGAGCGCAGCAAAAGCTTTGCCCGCCCGTTTAAGGATATTGCGGTAGACCATAAACAGCGCCCGGTCCGGGCGGGCCGCTTATTGAATGACCGTCTTGATCTCGGACATCAGCCCGCCGCCATCGGCAGCTGGCCGATAATAGCCGATCGTTACAGGGCCAGTCAGTGCCGCTGCCTGTTGCGGTTGAAGCGGCAGATAAACTTTACGGCTTTCCAATTCAGGATACACGGCAATGCCTTTGGCAAAAACCACTGGCTCAGCAGTCCCTGCCTTCGTCACGCGGATTTCGCCATATACTGATCGTGAACCTTCGCGCGCCAGATCGAAAGACAAAACCTTGTTCCCGGCATCGTCGAGCATTTTGGCGTTGCTGATCGCGGCTGTCGCGCTCAATTTGCCTTTGCGCACGATGATTGGAATAGTGACGCCATAAATAGGTATCAGTTGAATGCTCAAGCCCGTGGCTTGCGATGCAGCGGCGGTTGCTGCGGGTGTTTTGGGAATGGCCCGAAACATCATATGCGCGCGATATTCCCCATCGGCGAGTTCTTCTGTCCCGCGAACGGCGAGACGTATCGACTGCGGCTGGTTTGGCGGCAGGGTGACGCGGCGCGGTGCGTAGCGGATTGCGCCCAATACGGCGTTTTCCTTTTCGTCAGCGTCCTCGCGCGCGACATCGGCCAATTTGCCGTTCGCGCCCATGCGTCGCAATTCCAGCGTTATGCGGTAGGTCGCTTCCTCTGAACCAACATTATTCAAGATCACTTCAGCGCCACGGCTACCATCGAAAATAACGCGCGTCGGCGCGACGAGCAAATCACCAGCGGCTTGCGCAGGGGTGACGCTTGAAATAGCAGCGGCCGACATAAGGCCCACGGCAGCCACGAGTTTGGCCGAGGAAAACAGGTTCTTCATAAAATATTCCATCCACATCGTTCAAACGAGCCACATGCTCGTCAGTCCACCGTCAGATATTTGGCAGAATATGATTACCAAGCCGCTAAGCAGTTGGTTTTAATTTGTAAAAAAACTCCCGGGGAGCACGCAGCACCCCGGGAGCGAAATAGAATGATCGGCCGGACGTTACCGGACGAGCTCTGTTCACATTTTTACTGGTAGTTGATGTCCACATTGAACGAACCGGCATATGCGCCAGCCGCTTGGTTAGCAGCAACCGCCAATGATCCGCCGAAATACACGGTGTCTGTTCCTGCCGACGTGAACGAAGTCGAAGATACAGTTGGTGTCATCGACATCGTGTTGCCGCCGCTGGTCAGTGTGACTGCGCCAGTTGGCATGGATACAGCAACGGTCTGCCCGCTGGCTGCTGTTACGTCTACTGAACCGCTGCTGGCATTGCCAACGCAGGTCAATGTACCGCAAGCACGCGTTCCAGCAGCAGTCGCTGCCACCGTTACAGTGCCGCCGGTTGCATCAGCAGCGATCGTGCCGAAATCGATATCGACCACCGAATCAAGCGTTACAGCTTCGATGATTTCAGCATCAGCGCCGACATTTTGTGTCGCAGCATTCGCAGGAGCTGCAACCATAGCGGCAGCAACAACTGATCCGGCAAATGCCATTTTCATTTTATTCAACATAATTTCTGGTCCCTTAGATTAAGCAAAAGAATGCTTCTGCAATTGAGAATGCCCCACTGCATTCGAGAGACGTAATGCCGATAAAACTATAAATCTTTGCGTGGGTCTGTAGTTAGCAGCTAATAAACTATGTTTTGTTTTATTGATATATATCAAGGAGTTATCTATCATTTGGCGCATTTGTGCTGCCGATAGAAGTTAATTTGGCAGTTTCGGGTTGCCCATTTCGGGGCGATTTTGCTGTATATGCTAAAAGCTTTCGCCGGTAAGTCGATGACACAGCATATCTAATTGATCGAGACTGCTATATTCGAACGTGACGGCGCCCGCCTTGCCATTCTTGCGCGTTGCAATCGATACCTTGAGCCCCAGAAGGTCACCCAGATGCGCTTCTACAGCCTGAATGTCGGCGTCGTTCGACGGCGGACCAGGCGGCTTGCTCGCGGGCTGCTTTGCATCCCCTTTTGCGTGTTTCTTTACCAGCGCCTCTGTTTGGCGCACCGAAAGGCCTTTCTTGATCACCAGTGCAGCCAGCGGCATCGCATTTTCTGTTGTCAGCAGCGCGCGTGCATGGCCCATAGACAGTTTCTGTTCCTGCACCAGATCACGAAGCGGCACCGAAAGATCAAGCAAGCGCATCATATTGGCCACGTGGCTGCGCGATTTTTTCACAATCTTGCCGAGTTCCGCCTGGGTATGGCCAAATTCGTCCGTCAGCCGTTGATAGGCCTCCGCTTCCTCAATAGGGTTGAGGTCTTTGCGCTGGATATTCTCAATCAACGCAATTTCAAGCGTTTCCGCGTCGTTATAGTCACGGATGACAGCGGGCAAATCATGCATCTGCGCCAATTGCGCTGCCCGCCACCGGCGTTCGCCTGCGACAATTTGATAGCCATCTGCCATTGGCCGAAGAATTACGGGCTGCACCAGCCCGTGACGTTTTATACTGTCGGCCAGTTCATCCAGCGCGGCACTGTCAAAATGACGGCGCGGTTGTTCCGGATTGGGCGCGATCGATGATACAGCAACCCGTTGCAATTCATGATTGCTGGCGCTGGCTGATCCGCCTGCGATATCTTCACCGCCTGTATTTGTAGCATCGGGTGTATCGTGATCGCGCAATGCGTCACCCAAAAGAGCATCCAGCCCGCGGCCCAGCCCTTTGCGCGTTTTTGTGGCCCCGCCCTTATCCTGCGCACCGCTCATGCCGCCATATCCCGTTCCGGCAATCGGCCAATCAATTCGCGCGCAAGTGCGATATATGCTTCCGATCCTGTGCACCGATGATCATAGACCAGCGCCGGCATGCCATGGCTTGGCGCCTCTGACAGCCGCACATTGCGCGGAATAACCGTGTCGAACACCAATGCCCCCAGCACGCTGCGCACATCACTGGCCACCTGTTCGGTCAGCCGATTGCGCCGATCATACATGGTGAGAGCGACGCCCTTGATCGACAAATCGGCATTAAACCGTTTCTGGACGCGCTCAACCGTTTGGAGCAGCTGGCTCAAACCCTCCAGAGCGAAGAACTCGCATTGTAACGGCACGACAATCGAATCAACCGCCACCAGCGCATTGATCGTAAGCAGACCCAGCGAAGGCGGACAATCTATCAGACAAATATCCCAATCGTCCCGCACATCAGCCAAGGCTTCACGCAAACGATGCGTACGATTGTCGAAATCAACCATTTCGACCTCTGCGCCCGAAAGATCGACGGTCGCCGGAACGATATCCAAACCGGGAATCCGCGTTTGTATAGCTGCTGTATCCAGCTCTGCTTCGCCCATCAGCAGATCATAGCTGCTATATTCACGGTCAGCCTGTTTCAAACCTAGCCCCGTTGATGCATTGCCCTGCGGATCCAAATCGATCAGCAGAGAACGCCAGCCACTCGCAGCCAAAGCCGTTGCAAGGTTGATGGCCGTTGTCGTCTTGCCAACACCGCCCTTCTGGTTCGCTATCGCAATTTTAATCATTGCACTCGCTTTCCTCAGCTTTCCGTATATCTCACGCCGAATGGCGGCGCTGGCCGGCCATTGTACCGACGAGAATACCCGCATCGCTATTTGTCACACTTGGCGTAACATTGAATGCCAATCTGTCCCGCCACTTCGGCAATGCCACGGTTTCATGCAATTCTGTAACCGCATTGCGACCTTTAGGTAGCAGCCATAACGTATTATCTGTGGAAAATCTCTCGGCTTTTTCAAACAATCGCGGCAAAGGCGCAAATGCGCGCGCGCTGATGATATCGAAAGCGGATGTCGGAATCTTCTCCAACGGCTTGCCTAAAAGGGTTACCCGCTCCTCCAATCCCAGCAACGCGATCGCGCGTTCGAGATATTCGACCCGCCGCGCGCGCGATTCTACCAATGTTATATGGTGATCGGATAGCAACGCGATGATCAGTCCAGGGAAACCCGCTCCCGTGCCAAGGTCTAGCCACGTCGCGGGAGCTGCGGGATAGCGGACTCCGGGTAGTTTAAGCAGCTGCGCGCTATCGACAACATGCCGCATCCAGCTGCTGCCCAGCGTAGCCGCTGAAATCAGATTTTGATGCTGTGCTTCATATTTTAGGAAAGTAACGAACCGCTCCAATTCGCGCATTGTTTCACGTGAAACGGACAATTGTGTATAAAGCCATTCCTGGGCTTGGGCGCTGTCGCTCATACTGTTTCTAGCGGAATAGACTGGATCTTTTTCGTACGCACCAAAATGGCCGTTAATGCCGCTGGAGTAATGCCTCTGATGCGCCCAGCAGCCGCAAGGGTTTCCGGCCGGGCTGCCTCCAACCTCTCAGTCATCTCATTCGATAAACCAGATATTGCGTGATAATCCAGATCGGCCGGTAACTTCACGCGCTCATTGGATTTTATATTCCGAATTTCATTTTGTTGACGGGCAATATAAGGGGCATAGCGACCATCCTGTTCCATTTCATCGATTATATCGTCCGGCCAACTGACCGTTTCACGTGAAACATGGAACAACTGCAACAGAGAAACTGAAGGGTAGCGTAGCCATTCGCGCACGGTAAGCGTTCCAGCATCTCGCTTTACGTCGAGTCCCGCATTGATCAACATATTTGCCGACAGCCTTTGTTCCATCGCGTCTTCTATCTCGCTTCGTATCGCCGAGTCTGCCCTCACCATTGCAAGACGCTCGCTGCTAAGCAGCCCCGCTGCTGCCGCAATGGGGGACAGCCGGCGCGCCGCATTGTCCGCTCGCAAATGGAGCCGGTATTCAGCGCGCGCAGTCAACATACGGTATGGCTCGGTCACGCCTTGCAGGATAAGATCGTCCACCATAACCGCGATATAGCTGTCTGCGCGTGTGAGTTCAGGCGCATCTCTGCCCAAAACACGACCGGCAGCGCCCATTCCCGCGACCAAGCCCTGCGCCGCGGCTTCTTCATACCCCGTCGTACCGTTTATCTGACCGGCACAGTAGAGGCCCTCAAAGCCCCGAACCGCCAAATTCGAATCGAGTGAACGCGGATCAATATAATCATATTCCACCGCATATCCCGGAACGATGATATCGCAGCTTTCCAAACCGGCAATCGAATGTATCATAGCGATTTGCAATTCGGTCGGCAGTGATGTCGAAATGCCGTTGGGATATACATAGTGCGAGCCGAGCCCTTCTGGTTCGAGAAAGACTTGATGTCCATCGCGGTCGCCGAACCGATTGACCTTATCTTCGACCGATGGGCAGTAGCGCGGACCATTGCCTTGAAGATCGCCGCTGAATAACGGTGAACGATCGAATCCGGACCGGATGATATCATGCGTGCGGTGGTTCGTGCGGGTGATCGCACAGAACACGCTGGGATTGCGGCGGCCAGCTGTCATCGCTGACATCGTCCAATCCAGTTCGTCAGACGGCTGGATTTCCAGCGCGGACCAATTGATCGTGCGGCCATCCAGCCTAGCCGGAGTGCCAGTTTTCAAACGGGCCATGGGCAGATCGGCACCGCGAATCTGGGCTGCCAGTTTGAGCGCGCTATCCTCATCCATACGCCCGCCATCGATGCGTTCTTCCCCCCGGAAAAGCTTGCCGCCCAAAAAAGTCCCGGTCGCCAGTATCACATTGGGCGCGTGAATCTCGCTATCGTCGGACAATTTAATGCCTGCAATACGCGTGTTGCTGTGCGGCGCAAATATCAGCGCGGCCGCTTCGCCTTCGATGATATGCAGATTGTCGATCCGGGCCAGCTGGCCCTGAATTGATGCAGTGAACAATTCGCGATCGGCTTGAATGCGCGGGCCCTGCACAGCTGCGCCCTTCGATGCGTTCAGCATGCGGTGATGAATGGCAGCGGCATCCGCAGCCTTCGCGATCAGCCCGTCAAATGCATCAACCTCACGTACAAGATGCCCCTTTCCCAGCCCGCCGATGGCCGGGTTGCAGGACATTGCGCCGATTTTGGACGCGTCGAAACTTACCAACGCAGTTTGGCAACCGGAACGCGCAGCCGCAGCAGCAGCCTCGGTACCTGCATGACCGCCGCCGATTACCACTACATCAAATTTGCCAAATGCACCGCTGCTCATGCCCATGCTATTACGCAGTTGGCGCGGCTGCGTCAAAACTAATGAACAGCCGCGAATGTTTCACGTGAAACAGCCGCTTGCTACTTTCCAATACAAAAACGGCCAAACAACGCATCTAGCATATCCTCGGTATGCCCGCGCCCGGTAAGCGCGTCGAGCGCCAACCGTGAACGCCGCAGCAGTTCGCCGATGATCAGCAGGTCATTCGACGTGCTTGCCTCTGCTAAGGCCGCTTCCATTTCGGAAAGTGCCGCGCGTTGCCGCGCGTTGACCGCGAACCCGTCTTCAGGAGGAATAAGGTCTTTTGCGGTACGGATCAGTTTCTGCGTAAGCGCAGGCATGCCGTGTCCAGTCTTGGCCGAAATCGCAATGCCTGTTTCCTTCGCGACGCGATGTGCGGCATTGTCCTGCTTCGCGCTTATTTCTATCAATGTCGGGTGGCTTGGCCCGCGCCCTTCTTCCCCCAGCCACAGCACGATATCAGCGCGTTCGAATGCGGCATTTGCACGGGCAATCCCTATCGCCTCGATCTCGTCCTGGCTGTCGGCGCGCAGGCCTGCCGTATCCGAAAGAATAATCGGTATGCCGTCCAACGATATCGGAGCCTCAATCACATCACGCGTTGTGCCAGCAATATCAGACACAATCGCTGCCTCACGGTCGGCCAATGCGTTGAGCAGCGTTGATTTACCGCTGTTGGGCGGCCCCCCTAACACCACGCTCAGCCCAGTGTGTAGTTTTTCGGCAGAAGGCTGCGAAAGTATCGCGCCTATCTCGGCAACTAAATTACCGCAAGCGTCTGTAATTACGTGTTTTTTGCTATCTTCAACATCGTCCTCGTCGGAGAAATCGAGCTCGGCCTCGACCAACGCTGATAGCCTCAACACCTCTTCTTGCCATTGCTCTATCGCTTCACCAAAACGCCCGCTTAACATCGTTGCAGCAGCGCGCCGCTGCCGCTCATTATCCGCGGCAAGCAGATCGCCCAAAGCATCTGCTTCGTTGAGGTTAATTCGGCCGTTAAAGAAAGCCCGCCGCGTAAATTCGCCTGCCTCTGCAGGACGCAGCCCGTCAATCCGCGCAAGACAGCGCTCGACTGCGCGAACCACCGCACGCCCGCCATGGAGATGCAGCTCCATTAAATCCTCACCGGTTGCAGTGCCGGGGCCATCGAACCGAAGCACCAGAGCCTGATCAAGCAATTCGGATGTCTGCGGGTCGCGCAAACTCCGCAACGATGCCTTACGTTCTGGCGGCGCTTTGCCTGCCAAGGCCGTGACCGCCGCTACAGCTTGCGGACCGCTGATCCGCACAATCGCGATAGCCGCGGGAGGCGCGCCGCTCGACAATGCGAAAATGGTGTCATCTGCGTGCATTGCCGCTCAGGTCTGCCCCGAATTGCCCTCTTCGTCGGGATTATCGCTTTTGGAAAAAGCGGCCTTCGCGCCTTGCTCCATCAACTGTTGAAACATTTTCAAGCCCATCTGGCCCATAGGCGCCATTTGGCGGCTAAGCTCGTCCATCTGCTCCATATTACCGGCCCCGCTCACCAGCTTCGTCATATTATCTACGTAAGCCTCGTTCGCCTTGGTCACATCGGGCAAGCCCATTAACCGCCGCGCTTCTTCTGGGGTCATATCAATTTCTACATTCATCTTCATATTGGTATCTGGTCCCTTTGCTAGACGTATCGGTCAGGTTCTGTTTGCGCCGCCGCAGCAGATTGCTATCCCCAGCCTAGCAGATACGAATCATATTTTGGATAAATTTAAGGAGCGCGACCGATGGGTGAGATGGTAAGAATTACGGCATTGGATGGCGCAGCCGATTTCGGGGCCTATATGGCAACGCCATCTGGTGATGCAAAAGCGGCTATTATTGTGATTCCGGAAATTTTTGGCATTAATGCCGGTATTCGGCAGAAATGCGACAAGCTGGCCGCAAAAGGGTATCTCGCCGTGGCGCCCGATCTGTTCTGGCGCTTTGCCCCCGGTGTGGAACTGAATCCGGACGTCGAGGAAGAATTGAACGAAGCGTTTGGCTATTTTCAGAATTATGACGCCGATAATGGTGTGAAGGATATCGAAGCCTCGATTAAAGCGATTCGCGGCGGCAAATTAGTCGATGGCGTTGCGGAGATCGGCAAAGTCGGCTGCGTCGGTTACTGTCTGGGCGGGAAGCTGGCGTATATGGCCGCTGCACGTACCGATATTGATGCATCGGTAGGGTATTACGGCGTCGGTATCGATGGCATGATCGGCGAAGCAGACGCGATTGCAAATCCGCTAATGCTGCACATTCCGACCGCCGATGGCTTTGTCGACGCAGATGCGCAGGCGGCAATGCATAAAGGGCTGGGCAATCATGGCAAAGTTACGCTTTATGATTATGACGGACTTGATCATGGCTTTGCCACAGAGATTGGCGAGCGCCGGGACGAGGAGGGCGCGGCTCTGGCCGACAAACGCACTGCCGAATTTTTTGCCGAGCATCTTTTTTAGGAGTACCCATCCTCTGATTGCCAAGTACGATTCTGGCTTATTTCCAGAGTACACTGACTGACTACATCAGTAGCTAGGGTAAAATTGAAATCCGGATGTCCGTTTATTTAGAAAGGACGAGTCTGGATCGAGCTAAGTGGATGGTTTTACCAAATCAAAAAGACACACAATCGTTGAGTTTAATGCATATTTTATACGATCAGAACCGTGAGTTTTCTCTGCATCTCGGAGACTTTAACTGATTACGGATTTCTTAACCCGATATGGCGCGCTCGTGCTGGCGATTGCTGGTGCGGTTATCTTTGCGTTACTGCCGGGATGGCAATGGCTTTTGATCATCCTAGTGCCGATCATTCTGATGGGCCTCTATGATATTATACAGCGCAGCCACAGTCTGTGGCGCAACTTTCCTATCGTGGGCCGTATCCGCTGGGTTATGGAAGCTCTGCGGCCCTATTTGCGCAGCTATATCGTCGAAGGCGATTTGGAAGGAAGACCATTTGACCGCGATAGCCGCGCGTTGATTTACGCGCGCGCAAAAGGACAGAACGATTCGCACCCGTTCGGAACCGAACTTGACGTCTACAGCGATGAATATGAATGGATGAGCCATTCTATCATGCCCAACAATGATGCGGACAAAGCATGGCGCGTAAGGGTAGGCACCGCCCAATGCAGCAAGCCATATATGGCCGCACCGCTCAATATATCAGCGATGAGCTTCGGTTCGCTGGGCGCTAACGCGATCGAGGCGTTGAATCGCGGAGCGGCGCAGGGCGGATTTTACCATGACACTGGCGAAGGCGCGGTCAGCAAATATCACCGTGCGGGCGGCGGAGATCTCGTCTGGGAAATTGGCAACGGATATTTTGGATGCCGCCGCGATGATGGCGGTTTTGACCTTGACCAATTCCGCGATATTGCGCGTGACGATCAAGTAAAGATGATCGAGATCAAACTGAGCCAGGGCGCCAAGCCCGGCCATGGCGGCGTTTTGCCGGCGGCCAAAGTGACCCCCGAAATTGCCGAAGCACGCGGCGTGGATGTCGGGCAAGCATGCGTGAGCCCGCCCGGCCATTCTACTTTTTCCTCCCCTGCCGGCCTGCTTGAATGGGCGGCGAAACTGCGCAGCGAATCGGGCGGAAAGCCAATCGGTATTAAGCTATGCGTTGGCGCGCCGCATGAGGTGTTTGCGATAAGCAAAGCGATGCGCGAAACCGGAATATTGCTCGATTATATCGTTGTCGATGGTGCGGAAGGCGGCACGGGCGCAGCACCGGTTGAATTGAGCAACCGCGTAGGGATGCCGCTGCGTGAAGGGCTGTTGCTGGTGCGCAATGCATTGGTGGGTTGCGATTTGAAGGACAAAGTGAAGCTGGCTGCGGCTGGAAAGGTAAGCAATGGCGCGGGGCTGGCGGCAAATGCGGCGTTCGGTGCAGACTGGAGTAACGCTGCGCGCGCCTTTATGTTTTCACTGGGATGCGTACAATCCATGCGGTGTCATTTGGGCACATGCCCCACCGGCGTTGCAACGATGGATAAAGGCCGTCAACATGGGCTGGTTGTAACCGACAAAGCCCAGCGCGTTGCCCGCTTTCAGAAAGAAACAGTTGAATCGCTAACCGAAATTGTAGCAGCAATGGGTTTGGCAAATCCCGGCGAGATAGAACCACATCATTTCTTTGAACGGCTTAACGGAGCGCAGACCCGCAATGCACCGGAAATTTACCCGTTTCTGGGAACGGGTGATCTGATTGATAATCCGGAACACACGCCCTATTCCGAACTGTGGAAACAGGCGCAGGCCAGCAGCTTCAGGGCCGCTTGATTTATTGATTCATTGAATCGAAGAAGTCCTCGTTCGTTTTGGAATCCTTCATCTTGTCGAGCAGGAATTCCATCGCGTCCACGGTGCCCATCTGCATAAGAATACGGCGCAGCACCCACATCTTTTTCAGCTTCTCTTCCTCGACAAGCAATTCTTCCTTACGCGTGCCGGATTTGCCGACATCAAGCGCCGGGAAGATGCGTTTATCGGCGACTTTGCGATCCAGAACGATTTCACTGTTGCCGGTGCCTTTGAATTCTTCGAAAATAACCTCGTCCATCCGGCTGCCGGTATCGATCAACGCGGTGGCGATGATCGACAGCGAACCGCCCTCTTCAATGTTGCGCGCCGCACCGAAAAAACGTTTTGGACGTTGCAACGCATTGGCATCCACGCCGCCCGTCAGCACCTTACCCGACGACGGAACAACCGTGTTGTAAGCGCGGCCCAAACGCGTGATTGAATCGAGCAGAATGACGACATCATGCTTATGTTCGACCAGACGTTTTGCTTTCTCAATAACCATTTCTGCAACCGCGACGTGGCGTGTTGCCGGTTCATCAAATGTCGAACTGACAACCTCACCCTTCACGCTGCGCTGCATGTCGGTAACTTCCTCCGGCCGCTCATCGATTAGCAACACGATGAGAAACACTTCAGGATGATTATCGGTGATCGATTTCGCGATATTCTGTAGCAATACGGTTTTACCCGTACGCGGCGGCGCGACGATCAGGGCGCGTTGCCCTTTACCCTGCGGCGAGATAATATCTATGACGCGTGACGATTTGTCTTTCACTGTCGGATCAAGCGTATCCAATGACAGCTTCTGGTCCGGATATAGCGGCGTCAGATTATCGAAATTAACCCGGTGACGCACAACATCGGGATCGTCAAAATTGATCTTTGTCAGCTTTGTCAGCGCAAAATAACGCTCGCCATCCCTGGGCGCACGAATTTCGCCCTCCACCGTATCTCCCGTACGCAAGCCATATTGCCGTACCATATTTGGCGAGACATAAATATCATCGGGCCCGGCCAGATAATTCGCATCAGGCGAGCGCAGAAAACCAAACGAATCAGGCAGCACTTCGATCGTGCCGATCCCCATGATCAGTTCGCCATCCTCGGCCAGCTCCTTCAGGATCGCAAACATGATATCCTGTTTGCGCAATGTAGACGCAGCTTCCACGCCCAATTCCTCGGCCATCGAAACGAGTTCGGCGGGTTTCTTTTCTTTGAGATCCTGCAAATGCATGCGCGTGATTTTCCGTGATAATAACAGTTTAAGACACCGCAAAGTGCAGCGACAAATTCTGTAGTGAGAATATATTCTGGAGCATGTGCCGACCGGCAGCTGCACCGAAAGCCCGAACGGACCCTGACGCGTGAATTAAGCGCAAGACATACCGATGTCAAACGTCATGATCGCGCCGGTTATGCCTTAGAACGGTTTCACGATCACCAGTATGACGATAATCGCGGTCATGATGCCGGGAACTTCATTCATCAGCCGCAATTTACGGCCTGACCAAAGCCGTTCGCCGCGCGCCAGTTTCTTGGCATAGGCGCTCATATATCCGTGATAGCCCGACAGGATGATGACGAGAAGCAGTTTGGCATGGAACCACCCTTCTTTGAACGCGCCGATCTGCATGGCCAGTATCAGCCCAAGAACCCAGACGATAACAAGCGCAGGCAGCAAAATGATTTTTGCCAGGCGGCGTTCACGGTCAATCCAGCGCGCTTCTTCGTCGCTCCCGGCCTCAGCCTCCTGATGATAGACTAAAAAACGCGGCAGCATGAATAGCCCTGCGATCCAGAAGATCACAAAGATCAGGTGCGTAGCCTTCAGCCAGAGGTAAAGCATGCTAAGATATTCCGTCATTGCCGCACCAGTGTAAGCAATTGCTCAACATGTGCAATCGGCGTTTCTTTATTGATCCCATGGCCCAGATTGAAGATATGGGGACGGCCTGCAAATGCCTCAAGAATATCCGCAGTCGCACGTTTCAGCGGATCCCCGCCCGCCAGCAACGCCATCGGATCGAGATTGCCCTGCAGCGGCATTTCTTTTGGCAGAACGCTGTTGGCCCAAACCGGATCGACCGTTTCATCCAGCCCGATGGCATCAGCGCCGGTGGCTGCGGCATAACCGGGTAGCTTTGCGCCGGCCCCTTTGGGAAAACCAATGATCGGCGTATCGGGATGACGCGCTTTCACAGCTTTGATAATGTCCGCATTGGGGCGTATCACCCATCGTTCGAACTGCGCTGGAGATAATGATCCGGCCCAACTGTCAAACAGCTGCACCGCCTCCACCCCGGCGGCAATCTGGCCGCAGAGATAATCAACCGTCATTGCGGTTATTGCATCGATTAGCGCCGCAAATTTAGCTTCATCGCCATATGCCATTTTCCGCGCGGCCTGCTGGTCTTTGCTGCCCTGCCCTGCAACCATGTAGGTCGCGACGGTCCACGGGCTGCCTGCAAAGCCCAGGAAGGTGGTCTCTGGCGGCAAAGCTGCTGCGACCTTTGCCACGGTATCATATATGCTGCGAAGTCTGCTCAGATCGGCTGTGAAGCCATCGAGCGGTGATTGTGCGATTGGCGGAGCGAGCCTTGGCCCTTCGCCAGCCTCAAACCACAAATTTTGTCCCATGGCATGCGGCACGATCAATATATCGGAAAACAGGATTGCGCCGTCAAAACCGAACCGGTCAATCGGTTGCATCGTTACTTCCGCAGCGGCGTCGCTGTCATAGCATAATTCCTAAAATCCGCCCTTGGTTTTGCGCAATGCGCGATATTCTGGAAGATAACGACCGGCCTGCCGCATCAGCCATACAGGGGGCGTGCTTTCCCAATCGCCGTTTAGAACGTTCAGCAGTTTTTTTGATACCAGTGTTCGGTCCAGTGTTTGGCCCGGTGTTTCGTTCAGTTTGTCGCTCACGGTGCCGCCGCGCTCCCTTATACAGAATAATTATTATATATAGATGATGATAGATGATGGTGGTGTGGATTAGCCGCCCGTTTAGGTGGTTATAATTATTTTGCCAACAGCTTGCATAGTACATGCGAATGACTTCCAGCGAGAGTCGCAGCAGCTATTCCCCGTGATTCACATGCTGTGGAAATCTGCGCCCACCTGTTGATACGCTGTTTGCGACTCGACCGGTTGAATCAGGGGTAGCGGGAATGAATCCGGCTTGGAATATTTGTCCCTTGCTTTATCCCCATACGCCCCACAAGGTTATGCGCGAATATGGCCAACATCTTCCATCTGCACCTACTGTCTGATTCCACGGGAGAAACGCTGGAAAATCTGGCGAAGGCGGCGCTCGTGCAATTTGACGCGAGTGACAGCGTTGTAAAGCATTTCTGGCCGATGGTCCGATCCGAAAGCCATCTTGACCGGATCCTTGTCGATATAACCAAAAATCCGGGGCTGGTCTTGTTCACAGTGGTCAACAGCGACACGCGGGGGAAGCTGGAGGCGCGCTGCCGGGTGCTGGGCATACCGGCGGTGGCAGTGCTTGATGCGGTGACAGATGCTCTGTCCAATATGCTGGGCCAACAGGCAAAGGCGCGGCCAGGACGCCAGCACGCGCTCGACGATGCCTATTTCAAACGCGTCGATGCCATCCAGTTCACGATTGCGCATGATGATGGATTGCAGCACGAAAATTGGGAGCAGGCCGATATCATTCTGGCCGGAGTATCGCGCACATCGAAAACACCAACCAGCATATATCTCGCCAACCGTGGGTTCAAGACAGCGAATATTCCTCTGGTGCCGGAAAGCCCGCCGCCCGCCGCGCTATATAATCTGAAAAATCCGTTGATCGTAGGACTTGTGACAGGAGCCGAGAAGCTGGTGCAAATACGCCGCAACCGTCTGCTGTCTCTTAACCAGTCCCCTGATACCGCGTATGTGGATGAGGATAAAATCAAGAGCGAGCTTAAATATGCGCGGCGGATTTTTGCCGATAATGGCTGGCCGATTATTGATGTATCACGCCGGTCAATCGAGGAAAGCGCAGCAGCGATCATCAATATGAAGCAGGACCGCGACGGTGCGGAGAAAGTATCATGACGGCGGAACCCGAAACGCGAACACACACAATAATTCTCGCCTCGCGCAGCAGCGGCCGGATGGCATTGATGGAAACTGCGGGGTTGCCATTTGACGCGGTTGCCGCCGATATTGACGAGCAGGGTTTACAGGCGCGGATGTCTGCCAAAGCCGGGGGCCACGATGCCGTCGCGGTTATGCTGGCGGAAGCAAAGGCAGCGAAAATTTCATCGCTATATCCCGGTGCATTGGTGGTGGGATCGGATCAGCTGTTGATCACGCCCGACGGCACCATATTGCATAAGCCTGATACGCCTGCCGATGCCGAGGCGCAGCTTGAACAGCTGGCCGGGCGGGAACATAGGCTGATCAGCGCCATCGTTGTTTACCAGAATACCGAAAAACTTTGGCAAACATCCGATATGGCGGAATTGACGATGCATGGGCTGACCGCCGATTACATCAGCAATTATGTCGCCACCCATTGGGAAGATATCCGCCATTGCGTTGGATGTTACCGTATTGAGGCGGAGGGCCGGTCACTGTTTGAACGGATCGAAGGCGATGAAAGCACAATTATGGGGATGCCGATGCCGCCGCTACTGGATTATCTGCGCAGCCGGGGGTATCAGCCCGCGTCATGACCTTACATGCTGACGTAATCGGCGATCCCATCGCGCAGTCTAAATCACCTGTCATGCATAATTTCTGGCTGGAAAAGCTGGGCATAGACGCGCGTTATGAACGCCGGCATATCGTGGACCACGATCTTCCCGATTATATTTTGCGATCAGCCGAAAATGAAAACTGGCGCGGTTGCAATGTCACGATGCCGCATAAAATCGCAGTGATGGATCTGGTGGCCGATCCCGGCGATGTGCGCGGGACCATTGGCGCGATGAACACGATATTCCGTATGGATGACGGCAGCCTGATGGGCACCAATACCGACGCTGCTGGATTTATGGCGCCGATTGCCGATCGTGATTGGCCGGGCAGCCATGCCGTAATCATTGGCGCAGGCGGCGCGGCGCGCGCTGTATTGTTCGCGCTGAAACAATCGGGTGTGGAATGGATCACTATTCTGGCGCGCAATCAGCTGAAGGCGATGGGGATGCTTTCCAGTTTTGGCATGAAAGGCGATGTGCTGGCGATGGATGCGCCGGTGCCGAAAGCCGATCTGGTGGTGAATGCCAGTCCGCTGGGCATGGTTGGCAAAGGCCCGCTTGAAATTGATCTCGATCCCTTGCCCGAAACCGCCTTGGTATATGATATCGTTTATAATCCGATAGAGACTGATTTGTTGAAGGCCGCGCGGGCACGCGATCTGGATGCTGTGGACGGGCTGGATATGTTTATCGGACAGGCGGCGCTTGCCTTTGAACTTTTCTTCGGCGCATCTCCGCCCGATGATTGCGAAGATGAATTGCGCGCAAAGCTGCTGGCATGACAGACGCCAAACCGCATATCATCGGGCTTACAGGCTCGATCGGTATGGGCAAATCCACTGCCGCAAAAATGTTTGCAAACGAAGGCATCGCGATATTTGATGCCGATGCTGAAGTGCATAAGCTGCAGGCCGCTGGCGGTGCGTTGGTAGCGCCGATTGAAGCGGCCTTTCCCGGAACGACGGACCAAAATGGAGTGGACCGCGCAAAGCTGGGGCCAATCGTATTGGGCGATCCGGAAAAACTGGCGCAGCTGGAGGCGATTATTCATCCCGCTGTGGCACAGGAGCGCGCCGCGTTTCTTTCGGCACATGCGGCAGATGATATTATATTGTTCGATATACCTTTGCTATTTGAAAAAAAAGCAGGCGCGATTGCGGATGATATCGTCGTAGTATCGGCATCCGCACAGCAGCAGCGCGCACGCGTGCTGGCCCGCCCCGGCATGACTGCGGAGAAATTTGACGCGATATTGAAATTGCAGATGCCCGATGCACAAAAACGCGCCCGTGCAGATTATGTAATCGATAACAGCGGCAGCATGGAAGACACGCAGGCCCAGATATCAAAACTCGTAACTGACCTGCGTAATGCGCTTGCCAGCAACGCGAAATAGGCGGATAGTAAGTCACAGATATGCGTGAAATAATTTTTGATACAGAAACCACCGGCTTCGATCATCAGGGCGATGATCGCATGGTTGAAATCGGCTGTATTGAAATGGTTGATCGGATGATGACGGGTGAAACCTACCATTGTTATTACAACCCTGAACGCGCCATGCCCGAAGGCGCCCAGAAAGTGCATGGATTATCCGACACATTTCTGTCTGACAAACCAAGATTCAAAAGCAAGGTGAGCGAACTTCTTGAATTTATCGGTGATAGCCCGCTGATCGCGCATAATGCCGCGTTTGATTTCGGTTTCCTCAACCGGGAACTGGCGCGGATCGATATGGAACCGGTCAGCCTGGACCGCATGATCGATACCGTAGCCATTGCGCGCAGCAAACATCCCGGCGCGAAGCTCTCACTCGACGCATTATGCACCCGCTATGGAATTGATCGTTCGCACCGGGTGAAACATGGCGCATTGCTCGATGCCGAATTGCTTGCACATGTTTATATTGAACTTACCGGCGGACGGCAGATCGGCTTTGGTCTTGATACCGACGACAGCATTGCTGCGGCCACCGGCGATCCCGATGCCGCGCCAACCGATCGGCCTTTTCGCCGCGCAAGACCGCAACGCGTAACGGAAGACGAGCTTGCGCGACATGCGGCATTCATCGCCGATATTGATGGCGCTATCTGGAACAGCAATCGATAAACCATTCGCAACAATAATAGGGAGAAATAGCCATGGAAATTCGGGTATCTGGCCATCAGGTTGAAACGGGTGAGGCACTGCAATCCCATGTCGAAGACCGGTTGACGGCGATTGCGACAAAATATTTCTCCCGCGCAATATCTGCACATGCAACGTTCGGCCGGGCGCCGCATGACGGCTTTCGCTGCGATATCGTATCGCATGTGATGCAGGGCGTGGTGCTGAAAGGTGAAGGGCAGGCACGCGATGCGCATGGCGCGTTTGAACAAGCCGCAGAACGGGTGGAAAAGCAGCTGCGCCGTTACAAGGGCCGGTTGAAAGATCGGCACAGTCAGGCAGCTTACGCGCTGAAGCAGGAGGAGGCGGCCTACACCGTATTGGATAGCGGCGCCGATGAAGCAGAGGAAACCGCCACCGATGCGCCGCCGATTATCGCCGAGACCAAAGTAGACATTCCCGAATCCACGGTTTCCGACGCCGTAATGATTATGGATCTGCGCGATACTACGGCGCTTTTATTCAAAAACACTGGAACCGGACGGCATAATATGGTTTATCGCCGCCGGAACGGAACAATTGGATGGGTCGAACCAAAGTCTGCCTCTTGATCACATTGCGCAGCGAAACAAATTTTATCCGATTGATCGACATCAGAAACCTTACCTGATTGTAAGCTAGCGCGATGCGCTATCACCCGGGTAGGCGAAGTAGGAATATGGACAGAATCTGCACTATGATTACCGAAGGCTCTATTGTGAGTGACTGCAAGGTTACGGGAAAGCACGACCTGTTGGCGCTGATTTCCGACACCGCTGCGCGGCAGTATATGCTGGATGCAGATTTGGTATGTGAAGGATTGGACGAACGCGAGAAGCTGGGCTCTACAGGGTTCGGGGGCGGCAGCGCCATACCGCATTGCAAATATAGCGGGCTGGACGCACCCGTCGGCGTGTTCATACGCCTTGCAAAGGGCCTTGATTATGGCGCGGTGGACGGCAACGACGTTGATCTGGTTTTCGCGCTTATCTCACCCGCCGATGACGGCGCGGCGCATCTGCGCGCGTTGGCAGAAGTTTCGCGCATGTTGCGCGATCCCGATAGCTGTGCCCAGCTGCGCGGCGCATCGGACGCAGCGGCGATGTATGCTTTGCTAACGTCGATCCATGAACGCTACGCCGCTTAGCACAGTTCACGCATCTGGCAGTTATCGCTGCGAAATGCGCAGCGCAGCCGTTGGGCCAGCCCTGATATGATCGAACCGCGACTGGCCTCTGACATTCACGTGAAGGCCATACGCCGCATCGCCGAGGCGCAGGGAAATTTCGCATCCGTCCTCTATCGCGGTGATCCCGTTTCAGGCTCAATTTTGATCGCAGCGCGCAAACGAAGCGACATTCCTGTTATTTATGAACGGTTTGGTGCGATGGACGGCATTTCAAAATGGCAAGAATCAGGGCCAAAGGACAGCCGAAGCGAACAGGATGTGACCGATTGGCTGAAAAAACGGCGCGCGCGCGATCCCGATATCTGGGCAATTGAACTGGATATCGCATCAGATGAACAGTTGGCCGACTTTATCGCCGGATGATGTTGACTTAGTTGCAGTGCAACATAAATGAACTCTCACGCAACAGAGCGAAGGTTACGTGGGTTACGAAAAAGGGGTGCCCAGCGCAAACACGCCAGTCGGAGATGAAGGAACGGTATTGCCGCAATGGATGTCAAAAGACATCCAGAGATTGGCAATGCCCGGATGTCGTCACCGCATAACATAAAAGTTTAATGGTAAAATTTTCAAAAATCGCGTCTTACGCGGCCGTTTCCGCCAGCATGGCATTCGCAGCATTCATGGCTGGCCCTGGTTTCGCGAGCGGCGATACTGCTGCAGAAGCCAAAATCACTGCTAGCCTGATTAAGATTGATGAAGCTGTGATCAATGCGGATGCGAAGCGCATTGAAATCGCGAAAAACACCAATGTGAAGCCCGTTCTGGTGGAAAATGGTGATATTGTTTTTGAGGCGGGCACCGGTGATTTTGTGCAGCCCATGCCCGATCCGGAACCCCAGATTACCGAAGCACCTGCCATTCCAGCAGTTGTGCGCGGTGCAGGTTCGTTACGTAAGATGGTTCGCGCGCAGGACACATCCGGCCGCCTGAATAAGCAGACGGAGTGCCTGGCGGGCGCGGTATATTTTGAATCGAAGAGTGAGCCGCTCGCCGGCCAGCTTGCAGTTGCCAAAGTGGTGATGGAACGTGCCAAATCATCGCGCTTTCCGGACACGCTGTGCGGCGTCGTGTATCAGAAGCGCCAGTTTTCGTTCATTCGCAACGGCCGGATGCCGCGGATTAACAAAAGCCATCGTCAGTGGCGCAACGCTGTCGCTATCTCAAAAATCGCGCTGAATGAAGCATGGGATAGCAAGATGGAAGGCGCTTTGTTCTTTCATGCCAAATATGTAAACCCGAAATGGCGTCTGAAACGCATGGGTTCGGTTGGCGCGCATATCTTTTATCGGTAGAATCTGCGCCAAATCAATGAATTGCTGAAAAGGCCCTGCGGGAATTTCCGGTAGGGCCTTTTCTTTGTTCTTATTTCGTTCTAACCACTTTGCATGACTGAAGCCCTGCTATCCGAATCGCTTGCCGTTACCGCTGCCGAGGTTGCCCGCGGCACATCGCGGCTGTTTCGCCGCGCGGATATATTTGTGCAGAGCGAGGTGGGTTTGCGCAATCACCGGCGCTGCGATCTGATGGGAATAAACGCAAAGGGCGAGATTATAATCGTTGAGATCAAATGCGCGCGCGGGGATTTACTGGGTGATCAGAAATGGACCGAATATCTCGATTACTGCGATCGTTTCTTCTGGGCTGTTCCGCCGGGGTTTGATGCGGCGCCGTTGGAACGAGAGGCTTTTCTGCCGGACCGCGCAGGGCTGATTATAGCGGATGGCTATGACGGCGAGGTTGCCCGTCCTGCGGCGCGCCATGCGCTGGCCCCGGCGCGCAGGAAGAAGGAGACTGAAAGGCTGGCGCGGATCGCGATGAACCGGCTGATGCGGCTGGCCGATCCTGAATATATTGTGATGCCGGAAAGTTGACCGATTGGTGATCCGCCGTCAGCTGCGTCCGCGAAACGGATAAGTCATGCTCCATGATAGCCGCGCCGGGCGGTTATCCTGCGCCTCCAGCAGCCCGATAGGTTGTGTTTCCACGCCGCGTTCTGATTTCGGCAGATACTGCGCGAATAACCTGTCCCATATAGTCAGTGCAAAGCCGTAGTTTCGCTGTTGTTCAGCAACATCGGTGCTGTGATGAACAAGATGCATGTCCGGCGTCACAATAAAGCGCCGCATAAACCGGTCGAGCCATCGCGGTAGGCGGATATTGCTGTGATTGAACAATGCATTGCCGTTCAACCAAAGCTCGAACGCCAGCGCGACCAGAACCGGGACACCTAGCAAGACGACCCAGGCGGATTTATACAGCGTGGACAGGATGATTTCCAGCGGGTGAAAACGCAGCGCGCTGGTGAGATCGAGATGGGTATCGCTATGATGCACAGCATGAACGCGCCATAAAAACGGTATCCGGTGCATCAAAACATGCTGCAGCCATACCGCGAAATCCAGAACGACAAAGGCAATTACCCAGACGGCAACCGGCGGCATATCTATCCAGTGCAGCAGGCCGAAATCATTGCGCTGCGCCCAATGCGCCGCCACCGGCACAATAATAAGAAAAGCGAGCAGCTGCGCCGTTACAGCGTTTGCCGCAAAGAAGCCCGCATGCGTTGTCCATCGCACGCGGCGGCCTTCCTGATCAATCCGCCTTGGACGCAGCCATTCTGCCGCGGCAATAATCGCAAACAGCACAGCCGGGATGATGATCGCCCAATAGCCCAGAGGCGTTTGTGTCGCTGCGCTTTCCATACCCGCGGCTTTACCCTTTCACTGACGCGGCGAACATACTATATTAAGCCTATGATGACGAATGACCTGCCCGGCGATCCCACGCTTGACGAAATTCGCGATGCACTTGCACCGCGCCTTGCCGCCAATGCGGCATTTGATGGCTGGAATATGGAGGCCATTGATGCTGCCGCTTTTGAAATCGGCGTCGATACTGATGTGGCGCGACTGGCTTTCAAGGCGGATGGTATATCCCGAAACCCGGCAATGAATATGATTGATGCCTGGATCGCCAGCGTCGATGATGAAATGGAACGCAGGTTGCCCGCTGAAACGCTTGCGGGCATGAAGATACGCGCGCGCATCACCGCGCTGATTGAAACGCGGCTTGATATCACCGCGCCTGATATCGAAGGGCAGCGCCGCGCTGCCGCAATTATGGCGCAACCGCAAAATTTGGCGCGCACTGCAAAAATCGGTTGGCGGGCAGCGGATAAAATGTGGCGGCTGGCCGGTGATACCGCGACGGATTTCAATCACTACACCAAACGCATGACGCTATCGGCCGTCTATTCCTCCACGCTCGCGGTTTTCCTGCAGGATGAAAGCGAAGATTATGCCGAGACTAAAGCGTTTCTGGGCCGGCGCATTGAAAATGTGATGCAGTTTGAAAAAGCAAAGGCGCAAGCCAAAGCCCGCCGTGAAAATATTCCCAGCCTGTCACGTTTTATCGGACGGTTGCGCTATCCGGCGCGGTAACTGGGCAGTGACGGGTTTGTTTGCCTGACGCGCACAGCGTACGACCCGCGCCGGCACTTCGTTCTGGTCCCGACTTCAAGCCGCGAGACCGAACTACAGCGATGTTGGCGATTCCGCTTGCCTTTAATGCTAATCATTTGCAATGCCATGGCTCATGAAGCTCGATAAACTTCCTTTGCGTGAAAAATGGCGGGTGGCTGCAATCGATTGGAGTCTTATCCCGGACAGTGAAGGGCATCGGCTACGCTCTTTGGGGATGGACGAAGGGGTCGCTGTCGAGGCGCTGCACCGCGGCGTAATGCTGGCGCGCGATCCGCTGGCTATCCGCGTCGGCCGCATGACGATTGCGATCCGCCGCAAAGTCGCAGCTCAGATCACCTGTCAGCCAGAGCAGGCATGACGAAGATGCCGCCTGTAATTGCGTTGGTGGGAAATCCCAACGCAGGCAAAACCGCCCTGTTTAATGCGTTGACCGGCGCGCGGCAAAAAGTGGCCAACTATCCCGGCGTCACTGTTGAACGCAAAGCAGGCCGCATGGCGCTTGGCGATGGGCGTCCGGCCGAACTGGTGGATTTGCCCGGCGCTTACAGTCTGGTGCCCGACAGTCTGGATGAAGAGGTGACGCGCAATGTTGTGCTGGGCCAGCAACCGGGTCAACGGCGGCCAGAGGCGCTCATTGTCGTGGTCGATGCCGGCAATCTCGACAATCATTTGCGTTTCACATTGGAAATTATCGCGCTCGGTTTCCCGGTGGTGGTCGCACTCAATATGATTGATCTGGCCGAACGTGACGGATTGACCGTGAGCAGCGAGGCGCTTGCCGATCAGTTGGGCGTTCCGGTGATCGAAACCGTTGCCGTGCGCAAACGCGGCCTTGAGGAATTGCGTGAAGCCATCGGCACCGCTGTGACTGCGCCAGAGCCGCAGGGTGATCTGGCAGCCAAACTAATCGGCGATCGCAAGGACATCAGCGACCGGGCGCGTGATATTGCAAGATCGGTTGTCTTAAATGAAACCGGCGGGCGGCAGTGGACACGGCGGCTGGATGCAGTGTTGCTGCATCCGCTGGCTGGGCCGATCATTCTGTTCGCGTTGCTGTTCGTCATGTTTCAGGCGGTGTTTGCCTGGTCGGACGCGCCAATCGGCTGGATCGAAGGCGCGATGGAATGGTTGGGCGCGCTGGTTTCCAGCGTGCTTCCCGGTGGACTGTTCCAATCGCTTGTTGTCGATGGCATCATCGCAGGGGTCGGATCCGTGGTAGTATTCCTGCCGCAGATCCTGATCCTGTTTTTCTTTATCCTCATACTCGAAGCCACTGGGTATATGACGCGCGCGGCTTTCGTCATGGACAGGCTAATGGCCTATGTCGGGTTATCGGGGCACAGTTTCATTCCGCTGCTATCCTCCTTTGCCTGCGCGATTCCCGGCATTATGGCAACGCGCAGCGTGATGGACCAGAAGGAGCGGCTGACGACAATTCTGGTGGCGCCGCTGATGACCTGCGCAGCGCGGCTGCCGGTTTATACGGTGATTATCGGCGCGTTTATTCCGGCACAGTCGGTGGGGCCGGGTGTAGGTTTACAGGGTCTGGTTCTCTTCGGGCTGTATCTTGCCGGTATTGTCGGCGCGATGCTGGCGGCGCTGGCGATCCGCAAAGGCATTACGAAAAGCAGCGGCAGCAGTTTCCTGATGGAAATGCCGCGCTTTCAAATGCCGCGGCTGCGTGATCTTGCGCTTGGGCTGTGGCAGCGGGCCTGGGTCTTTTTGCGCCGGGCTGGCACGATCATTTTTGCCGCCAGCGTTATCTTGTGGGCGCTGCTCAGCTTCCCCAATGTGCCCGAAGGCAGCGATATGTCCCAGGCGGAATATTCCGTTGCAGGCCGCATTGCCGGCACAATCGAACCGGTCGTGCGCCCCATAGGGTTCAATAAGGACATCGCGCTGGCCATCATTCCGGCGATGGCCGCGCGCGAGGTTGCGGTATCTGCGCTTGCCACTGCCAATGCGATTGATGACAGCGGCGATGAAGATGCGGTCGCACAGACATTGGGGCAACGGCTGGCGGGCGCATGGTCGCTTGCCACCGCGCTGGCATTTCTGGCCTGGTTCGTGTTTGCGCCGCAGTGTATTTCCACGATTGCGGTAACGAAACGAGAAACAAACAGCTGGCGTTGGCCGATTTTCATGACCGTGTATTTATTTGCGCTCGCCTATATCGCGGCCGGGATTACCTATTGGACTGCGGTGTATTTCGGGCTAGGCTGATGGTAATATAAAGCATGTGAGGATAAGGTTGAATGGCAAGCGTCAACAAGGTGATATTGGTCGGTAATCTGGGCGCGGATCCGGAAGTAAAGAGCTTCCAGAACGGCGGACGGCTATGCAATTTGCGCGTTGCGACATCGGAAAACTGGAAAGACAAGGCAACCGGCGAACCGCGTGAACGCACCGAATGGCATCAGGTGGTGCTGCGCAGTGACGGGCTGATCGGTGTTGCCGAACGCTTCCTGCGCAAAGGCAGCAAGGTATATCTCGAAGGACAGCTGCAAACGCGCAAATGGCAGGACCAGCAAGGCAATGATCGTTATAGCACCGAAGTTTCAATCGGTGGTTTCGACGGCAAGCTGGTGATGCTTGACGGGAAACAAGGCGGCGGTTCCGGCGGCGGCACTGGCGGCGGGCAATCCGGCGGCTGGAATCAAAGCGGCGGCAATGCTGGCGGCAATTCTGGCGGCGGTTCGGGTGACAGCTCCGGCGGCGGCTGGAATCAGGGCGGCGGCGGCTTCGACAGCGATCTGGATGATGACGTCCCGTTTTGATGGGCAGTTGCGCTAAGTAACCTATTCGCCCGATCCACCGAAAGCAGGGCATGATCCGAAAATTCGCACTCTTCGTTGCCATTACCGCAGCTATCGCGGCATTTTTCCATTATGATCTTGGCCAGTATCTGACGATTGAATTTCTGAAGGCACAGCAGGCGGATTTCGATGCCGCCTATGCACGCCGTCCGTTATTGGCACTGGGCGGATTTTTCCTTCTTTATGTGGCAACGACGGCGCTGTCATTGCCCGGCGCTGCGATCCTTACATTGGCGGCGGGCGCATTGTTCGGTTTGGTAACAGGCGCTATCCTCGCCTCTTTCGCATCGACCATTGGCGCGACGCTGGCGTTTTTATCGTCGCGTTTCCTGCTTCGTGATTGGGTGCAGGGCAAATTCGGGTCGCGGCTGGCCGGGTTGAACGACGGGCTGGAACGCGACGGCGCCTTTTATCTCTTCACGATCCGGATGATCCCGGCCTTCCCGTTTTTCGTCGTCAATCTGTTGATGGGGCTGACGAAAATCAGGACATTCACTTATTACTGGGTCAGCCAGATTGGAATGCTGGCCGGCACGATTGTATACGTGAATGCCGGCACGCAGATCGCGGCGCTTGAACCCGGCGAGACGATATTCACGCCTGCTGTGATTGGATCATTCGCGGCTCTGGCGATCTTTCCCTGGATAGCAAAGGCCGTCATCGCCATCATCAAACGCCGCCGTGTGTATAAGGGGTGGGCCAAGCCGAAACGTTTTGAACGCAATCTGATCGTGATCGGCGCAGGTGCAGCGGGGCTGGTCTCATCCTATATTGCCGCACTGGCAAAGGCGAAAGTGACGTTGATAGAGGCCGGGGATATGGGCGGCGATTGCCTGAACACCGGATGCGTGCCGAGCAAGGCGCTGATTAAAAGCGCGCATATTGCCGATAATATCCGGCATGCCGACCGCTACGGATTGAAAGCCGCCCCGCCGCAGCTTGATTTTGCCGAAGTGATGGCGCGCGTTAAAAATGTCATTGCCGATATTGAACCGCACGACAGCGCCGAACGATATACCGGACTGGGTGTCGATGTGATCAAGGGCTATGCAAAATTTGTTGATCCATGGACCGTTGAAATTGGTGGCGATAGCGAAGGCGCCGGGCCGCAGCGGCTTACTGCGCGTCAATTCATTGTGGCCACTGGCGCAGCGCCCGTTATCCCGCCGCTGCCGGGGATTGCGGATAGCGGCTATCTGACCAGCGAGACTTTATGGGATGCGCTGTCCGGGCGCAGCGAAGCCCCTGCGCGCATGACGATCATGGGCGGCGGGCCGATCGGCTGCGAATTGGCGCAAAGTTTTCAGCGGTTGGGATCGCAGGTGACACTCGTTGAAATGGCGAGCCGCCTCCTCGGCAAGGAAGATGCAGACGCCGCCGATATTGTCGCCAAACATTTGCGCGCCGAAGGCATCGATGTGCGCACCGAGCATAAGGCAATGCGGGTTGATGGCAAAAAGATGATCGTCGAAGGCCCCGGCGGCGAGCATGCGATACCGCATGACGAACTGATCATAGCCATCGGCCGCCGCGCGCGCGTTGACGGTTTCGGGTTGGAGGAACTGGGCCTGCTCGATGATGATGGCAAGTTGGCCGTTGATGACACGCTGGCTTCGCGCATGCCGCATATTCATGTCGCAGGCGATGTTGCTGGCAATCAGCAATTGACCCACGGCGCTTCGCATGAGGCATGGTATGCGGCGGTCAATGCGCTGGCCAGCCCGTTCAAAAGCTACCGCGCGGATTACCGGGTTTTGCCGCGCGTTACCTTTACCGATCCGGAGGTAGCGAGTGTCGGGCTGACTGAAGCGCAGGCGCGTGAGCAGGATACGGATTATGAAATCACCCGCTATGATCTCGATGATCTTGACCGCGCGATTGCCGAAAGCGAAACGGCAGGTTTTGTCAAAGTGCTGACTGCGCCGGGCAGTGAGCAAATTCTGGGCGTCACCATCGTTGCCGCCCACGCTGGCGAAATGATCGCGCAGTATATTCTGGCGATGCGGCATAACATGAAACTAGGCAAGCTGGCCGCGCCGATCATGCCGTATCCGACCTGGAACGAGGCGAATAAATATGCAGTGGGCGTGTATAAAAAGGCGCGGCAGCCAGAGCGGTTGCAGGCAATAGCCGCGCGGTATTTCGCGTGGCGGCGGGGGTAGCTTTCCTGCCTTATCGCAAAGTTTTCACCGCGAGCCAGCTGCGTTGCAGGACAGTGACAATACAAAGCACCACGAAAATATACGCCAGCACGGCAAAGGTGCCGGGCGCCAGACAGAATGCCGTGAAGAACAGTATCGTCTCGCCGCCCTCCATTATTCCGGTACTGTACAAAAATGCCTTTGGCCCGTGCGCGCCATTGGTAATCTGCGTATTTGCCGCTGCTGCTGCGTATGCCAGAAAGCTGATCCCCGTTAGCGTGAATGCTGCGATCAACAGCATGGCGGGCAGCAAATTTTCCGGCGATGCCAAACCAAAGCCCACTGGCACAGCGACGTAGAAGGCAAAATCTGCCAGAATATCCAGATATCCGCCAAGCGCGCTGGGGCCATTCATCCGCGCCACCATGCCGTCCAGCCCGTCCATCAACCGGTTTACGATTATCATCGCGAGCGCGGCGATATAAGCCTCTGCCGAGATGAAATAACACGCCGCCGCCGCAGGCAAGAGCGCGGCCAGAGTAATCAGATTTGCTGAAATGCCCGCACGCGACAGCGCGGATGCAAGCGGCTTTAATACAGGATCAATAACCGGGCGGATTGCTGCATCAAACATCCTTTTCCAGCTTGGCCTTCAAATCGGCGAGCGCACCGAATGGCCCCGCTTCCTCCTCATTCTTCACACCGGCATGTTTCAACGTGTCAGCCGCATCGCTGCTGCGCGGATAAGGATCAAGCGCGAGTGCAAACGATTGCGCAACCGCTTCGCCAATATCGATATTCGCGCCATCGTAGAACATCACATCGCATGCGCTGTCATCGAGTTCAATTTCGGCATCGGGGGCATGATCGGGCTGCGGTATGAAATCAATACGCAGCGGTTCGGCTATTTCCGCCATCACCGGCGCGCCTGTTGCTGTGCAGCTTTGTACCGCGCGGGCCTGCATCTCGCCGATCAATTCGATGCGGTGATCGCGGCGCGCGATCGAAAGCTGCGCGCCAAGCATGTCAATCGCCTGCAAACCGAAACGAACGGCCAGCGCCGCGCGTTCTTCTGTATCGGCGGTGAGCGCAAGCGACTGTCCGTGGATCTGGTCAAGCCGCAGCAGGTGGCTGAATTCATTTTCATTGCCGTCATTCATTACCACGCTACTTTTCCGCTCAACAATTTTTGCGTTGCTACGGCATCCATGGCGTCTTTCTCCGCGAAAAATTCCTGCGTCAGATAATCGAGCGCCAGATCGCCGGATGCCGCGCCCTTATCGCCGGCTGCGGTTTGGCTCTTGTCCAACGTGTCAATATTGCGGGCAATGGCGGCGCGCATTTCTGATTTATTGGACAGGCCCTTTCGATACGCGGTCAGCCGTCCGCCCAGCGCGGACATCAGCTTGCCGATATGTTTGCCCACCAGCATATCGCCAATGCCAATTTCGCGCAGTTGCCCATCCATATCATCGACGAAAATTTCAGTCAGATAGACGCCGTATTTGGCATCGCCATCTGCCTGTTCCAGACGGATCAGCAAAAGCGACAGGATCGCCGCGACCATTTCGAACCGGCCGTCCAGAGTGTCGGGAACATGGCCGTCCCGGTACCAATGCGGCGCACGCGCCTTTTCCACGATCCGGTCATACAAAGGCAGCAGCGCCGCCTTCTCAGGATCGGTTTTCGGTCCGAAAATACGGTCTAGGAAGGACATGTCAGACACTCACTTTTCTACCAACGCTCAGCGCGGGTTCATTTTTGCGGGCATATTTGCATATTGATATTGCCCGCCAAGGATGCAATGGCAAGCGTCTAAGCGGCATTCAATCCCTATGGAGATAGAAATGACAATCCGGTCAAAAAGGCAGTATGCAGGGCGCATCGCATGTATCGCCGCATTGGGCGCGATGGCGGTTGGCATGTCCGGCTGCACCCGGCTGAAATCGCATCAGGGCTATGTCGGTGATCAGGCGCTTATTGATTCAGTGCAAGTCGGCATTGATAATAAACAATCGGTGCAAACGACACTGGGCCGCCCGACATTTGAAGGCCAGTTCGACAAGAATGACTGGTATTACTACGCCCGCGATACGCGGCAGCTCGCCTTTGCACAGCCAAAGCCGACCGAACAAAATGTGCTGCACATCCGCTTTGACACTGCCGGAAATGTGGCGTCGATCAACAAATCGGGCCTCGAAAAAATCGCGAAGATAAATCCGGAGGGCGACAAAACCCCGACGCTGGGCCGCAACACCGGATTTTTTGAAGAGCTGTTCGGCAATGTCGGATCAGTGGGCGCACCTATGGGCGGCGGCGGCGGACGTTAACCGCTGCTCCCGATGAATTACGGCCTGGCTGGGCTGGCTTGCCCGCCTAATCCACAATTCCCGCAGCCGCCAGCACGGCGAGCGTTACCAGTTCAGACGAGCTGGATGACATCGTAGCGATCTGAACCGGCCTTTCCATGCCGGTCAGCATAGGGCCAATCACCTGATCCCCGCCAAGTTCGCGCAGCAATTTCGCGCTGAGATTGGCCGATTGCAGCCCCGGCATGATGAGCACATTTGCCGGACCGGACAGGCGGCAGAAAGGATATTGGCTCATCAGGCTGCTATTCAGTGCAACGTCGGGCGCCATTTCACCTTCATATTCAAAACCGGGCTGGCGTTCATCCAATAAGGCTACCGCGCCGCGGATTGGCTCCAGCCAAGTGCCAGAAGGATTGCCGAAGGTTGAATAGGACAGAAATCCGATACGCGGATCATGCCCCATGCGTTTCGCAACCGCCGCTGTCTGCTCTGCAATATAGGCAAGCTCGACCGAAGTCGGGCGTTCATTCACGGTGGTATCAGCGATAAAGACCGTGTGGCTTTTGCCGACCATGACATGGATGCCAAAGGGGGTATGATCCTTTTTCGGATCAAGCACCCGGCGAAGTTCACGGATGCTTTGCGAAAATGTGCGGGTGACGCCGGTAATCATCGCATCCGCCTGACCCATTTTCAGCAGCAGCGCGCCGAACACGTTACGATCGCGGTTCACCATACGCTGCACATCGCGGCGCAGATAGCCGCGCCGTTGCAGCCGCTGATATAGCTGTTCAACCATATCGTCGACCAGCGGGCTGGACAGGCTGTTCTGTATTTCAAAGCTGTCGGGATCATCGACGCCCATTTCCAGAAGCTGCGCGCGAACCGAATCGTCACGGCCGATCAGCACAGGCTCGCCATATCCATCCTGCCGAAACTGGATCGCGGCGCGCAGCACGACCTCTTCTTCGGCCTCGGCAAAAATGACCCGCTTGGGTGATTGCTGCGCCTGCGCGTAAACCTGTGTTAGCACCGAGGTTGTAGGGTTCAGCCTGCCGCGCAGATGCGCACGATAGGCATCCATATCGTCGATGTTTTTCTGCGCCACGCCGCTGTCCATTGCGGCCTGCGCAACGGCGGCGGATACGATCTCCATCAATCGCGGATCGAAGGGCGCGGGGATGATATAATCGCGCCCGAATTTAGGCACAACGCCGCCATAGGCTGCTGCCACCTCTTCAGGAACGGTCGCGCGCGCCAACTGCGCCAATGCTTCGGCAGCGGCGATTTTCATTTCTTCATTGATGGTCGTGGCTCGCACATCCAATGCGCCGCGGAAAATAAACGGGAAGCCAAGGACGTTGTTCACCTGATTGGGAAAATCGGAACGGCCCGTGGCTATAATCGCATCGGGGCGGGCGGAGCGGGCCTCGGGCGGCGAGATTTCCGGCACGGGATTGGCCATGGCAAAAATGATCGGCTGCGGCGCCATATCCTTCACCATTTCAGGCGTTACTGCCCCTGCCACCGAAAGCCCCAAAAACACATCGGCACCCTTTAACGCATCTTTCAGATCGCGTGCTTCGGTGGGAACGGCATGGGCCGATTTCCACTGATCCATATTGTCATGACGGCCCTGAAAGATAACGCCTTTACGGTCACACATGATCACATTTTCATGCCGCACGCCCATTGCCTTGATCAATTCGGTACAGGCGATTGCCGCGGCACCTGCGCCGTTGCATACCACTTTGATATCCTGCATCGCCCGTCCCGTCAGCTGGCATGCGTTGATAATGCCTGCCGCTGCGATGATGGCCGTGCCATGCTGATCATCATGGAACACCGGGATATTCATCCGTTCGCGCAATGTCTGTTCAATGATAAAGCAGGCAGGCGCCGCAATATCTTCCAGATTTATCCCGCCAAAAGTCGGCTCAAGCAGCTCGACAGCGTCGATGAATTTGTCGGTATCCTCGGTGTTCACCTCGATATCAATGGAATCGACATCGGCAAAGCGTTTGAACAGAACCGCCTTTCCTTCCATCACCGGCTTTGATGCCAGCGCGCCCAGATTGCCAAGGCCAAGGATCGCCGTACCGTTGGAAATAACAGCGACCAGATTGCCCTTCGCGGTATAATCATACGCCGCGCCTGGCACAGCAGCGATGGCTTCCACCGGCACAGCAACACCGGGCGAATAGGCAAGCGATAGATCGCGCTGCGTCGCCATAGGCTTGGTGGCGATAATTTCGATCTTGCCGGGCCGACCGTCAGAATGAAAATTCAGGGCTTCTTCGGGGGTGAATGGTACGCTGCTGTCGCTCATTTTTTGGCAATGCTCATTTCGTTGGTAAGGCGGATGATGTTCACCTTCGCTTAGCGGCATTGGCTGCTATGGGCAATCATGCAAGTCAGATGCCGTCCGGTGCCGGTGCTTTGCCCTTTGATACCGGCGAAACATCACGACATAGCTCACAGAATTGCCGCCGCAGTTTTTTCCACCACATCTTGGCGCTAGCAGTTGGCACATGCGCGGATGAACCCGTATGGCGTTCGGGTGACCACAGCGAAACGCAAATCTGCCGCCGGGAAGAAGAACGGCCCCACGCCCATGATGGCGCAGTTTCTGGAGCTGAAAAAACAGGCTGATGACTGCCTGTTATTTTACCGGATGGGCGATTTTTTCGAACTGTTTTTCGATGACGCAAAATCGGCTGCCAAAACGCTGGACATCGCGCTCACGTCGCGCGGCGAACATAACGGCGCACCGATCCCGATGTGCGGTGTGCCGGTGCATGCAGCCGAAAGCTATCTGGCAAAGCTGATCCGGGCGGGCCACCGCGTGGCAATAGCCGAACAGACAGAAACGCCTGCAGAAGCCAAAGAGCGCGCGGGATCAAAGGCGTTGGTGGCGCGTGATATTATCCGTTTCGTAACATCGGGCACGTTGACAGAGGATAGCCTGCTGGAGGCGGGCGCGCATAACATGCTGGTTGCGATTGCGCCGGTTGCAGGGGGCGTCGGGATTGCCGCAACGGATATTTCAACCGGGCATTTCGAGCTGATGGAAGTGCGCCCCGACGCGGTGGCGGCAGAACTTTCGCGGATCAGGCCCAGCGAGCTGATCGCGCCGGATTCCGCGCTTACGGGAAGTTTTGAGACGATCATTCGTGACAGGGAACATTTCGATAGCGAGGCGGGACGCGCGCGGATTTCAGAACAGTTTACCGATATCGACGCAGGCGGCTTTACCCGCGCGGAATATGCCGCGGCTGGCGGATTGCTGCACTATCTGGCGCATGTCGGGCGCGGGAACATGCCGTTCCTGAATGCGCCGCGCCGTCATGAAGTGACGCAGCATTTGCTGATTGATCAGGCCACGCGCGAAAGTCTTGAAATAGCGGTTGCCAATACCGGTGGCCGCGCCGGATCCTTGCTTGGTGATATCGACCGGACCATTACCTCAGGTGGCGCGCGGCAGCTGGCATTGGATCTTGCTGCGCCTTTGATGGACATTGACGAGATTGAGGCGCGGCTGGCGTTGGTGCGGTATTTCCATGACAGCCAGCTGCTGCGCGAAACATTGCGGGATGCGTTGAAAAAATTGCCCGACATCGCCCGCGCGCTGGGCCGGATTGCGGCAGGGCGGGGCAGCCCGCGCGATCTTGGCCAATTACGCGACGGGCTGAACGGTGCCCATATTCTGCGCGAACAATTGTCACGGCAGGAGGAAAGGCCCGCGCTGCTGGACAGGCTGTTGCCCGCATTCGATGGCCATGGCGGCCTGGTGCAGACATTGACGCGCGCCTTGATCGAAACACCGCCCACCGAAAGCAGCCAGGGCGGTTTTATCGCCGATGGATATGATTCCGCGCTTGACGATCTGCGGCGCACATCGCGTGATGGCAGGCAGGCGATTGCTGCGCTGGAGGCGCGGTACCGCGATGCCACCGGGATCAGCAGCCTGAAGATCAAGCATAATGCGGTGCTCGGCTATTTTGTCGAAGTGCCAGCGCGGCACGGCGATGCATTGATGGCGGAAGATTCCGGCTTCACGCATCGGCAGACAATGGCGGGTGCCGTGCGGTTCAATTCTACCGAGCTGCATGAAGCGGCGATGCGCATCGTGCAGGCAGGCGGGCACAGCGTGGCCGCAGAAGCCGCGCATCTCGAAGAATTGATGGCAGCGGTGATGGAAAACCGCACAGCTATCGCAGCGACAGCGGATGCATTGGCGCGCATTGATGTCGCGGCTGCACTGGCGCAGCGCAGTGCGGAAGGCGGATGGTGCGAGCCTGCCTTTGTCGATCAGCCCTGCCTGGATATTACGGCGGGCCGCCACCCCGTTGTGGAAAGCGCGTTGGCGAAAGCGGGCGAGCGTTTCATTGCCAATGATTGCGCCTTGAAACCGGAGGAAAGGCTATGGCTGATCAGCGGGCCGAACATGGGCGGCAAATCCACCTTTCTGCGGCAGAATGCGCTTATCGTCCTGCTCGCCCAATCGGGCAGCTATGTTCCTGCAAAATCCGCGCGGCTCGGCATTGTCGACCGATTGTTCAGCCGTGTCGGGGCATCTGACAATCTGGCGAAGGGCCGCTCTACCTTCATGGTTGAAATGGTGGAGACAGCAGCGATCCTTGCGCAAGCGACATCGCGCAGTTTCGTGATACTTGACGAAGTTGGGCGCGGCACATCGACCTATGACGGGCTGGCGATAGCATGGGCCGTGGTGGAGGGGATTCACGAAACGAACCAATGCCGCTGTCTGTTCGCCACGCATTATCACGAGCTCACGCGGCTTTCCGAAAGCCTTGATGCGCTCGCGCTGCATCATGTGCGCGCAAAGGAATATAGGGGCGATCTGGTGCTGCTGCATGAATTGGGCAAGGGCCCCGCGGACCGCAGCTACGGCATCGCTGTGGCGAAGCTGGCGGGATTGCCGCCGCAGGTGCTGGCGCGCGCGAAAGACGTGCTTGCCCGGTTGGAAGAGGGCCGCGCCCAAACCGGCGGGTTGGCCGCCGGGCTGGGCGATTTGCCTTTGTTCAGCGCCGCGCTTGATGCCGCAGAGGCGAAGGTTGATGCGCTGCGTGATAAGTTGACCGATCTGGATATCGATGCGCTGTCGCCGCGCGATGCGCTTGATTTGCTGTATGATCTGAAGCGTGAAGCCGGGGAGGAATAGACGCTATTCGCTTGCGCAACATCGGCGCCGCAGCTACCCCGCAGCGCATTATGACTGACACGACGCCAAATCCTGCCCTGCTTGCCAAAGCCGAAACGCTTACCGAGGCACTGCCCTATTTGCAGCGGTATGCCGGCAAGACATTCGTTGTGAAATATGGCGGCCATGCAATGGGCGATCCGGCCTTGGCACAGGATTTTGCCGCAGACATCGTGTTGTTGAAAGCGTGCGGGATCAATCCGGTTGTTGTGCATGGCGGCGGTCCGCAAATTGGCGCTATGCTGAAAAAAGTCGGCGTCGAAAGCGAATTTGTCGATGGCCTGCGCGTCACCGATAAAGAAACCGCGCGGATTGCCGAAATGGTGCTGTCGGGTTCGATCAACAAAGAACTGGTAAGCTGGATCAATCTGGCAGGCGGACGCGCGATCGGCATATCGGGCAAGGACGCCGGCTTTGTGAAAGCCAGCAAGCTGCGCCGCACGCTTCAGGACCCCGACAGCAATATCGAACGCATTCTTGATCTGGGCTTTGTCGGCGAGCCTGATACGGTGGACCGCAGCTTAATCGATACGATGAGCGATGCTGGATTGATCCCCGTGATTGCGCCGGTCGCAATGGGGCATGATGGCCACAGCTATAACATCAATGCCGATACCATGGCCGGCGCGGTTGCAGCGGCATTGGGGGCGGCGCGGCTGTTTCTGCTAACCGATGTGGCGGGTGTGCTGGATAAGCATGGTGAACTGTTGACCGATCTCGATCCGTCTGCAGTAAAACGGTTACAGGATGACGGCACGATTTCCGGCGGCATGATTCCCAAACTGGAAACATGTGTGCAGGCTGTGGAGGACGGCGTGCGCGCAGCGGTTATCCTTGATGGCCGGGTGCCGCACGCGATGCTGATCGAAATGTTCACGAATCAGGGCGCCGGTACGCTGATCCGCGCCTAGAATAGTCCCGCCGTCTGCCCAATCGCCACTTGCGGGCAGCGGCGATATTGTTATCTAGGATCATAGATCTTTTCCCGCCCACTTCTATCAGACCGGAAGCGCCCCTAAAATGCTCCTCGCCCTCATCAATATCATCGGGTATGTTATCAACATCATCATCGTGATTGTCATTGTGCAATTTGTGATCAGCCTGCTGTTCATGTTTAATGTTATCAGCCCGCAGAACCAGTTTGCCTCTGGCATGTATCAATCGCTCAATATGATACTCGACCCGCTGCTGCGCCCTATCAAACGGATATTGCCCGACACGGGTATGATCGATTTCTCGCCCATTGTTCTGATTATCGGATTGAATATCCTGCAGCAGCTGCTCGGCGGCCTGTATAATGATTACTATCTCGCCTGATATGACAGACCACAGCATCATCGATGGTAAAGCCTTCGCAGCGGATTTGCGCGCGAAGATAGCGGATGAGGTTCCTGCATTCGTCGCTGGAACGGGGCGCGCGCCGGGGCTGGCCGTCGTGCTGGTCGGTGATGATCCGGCAAGTGCGGTCTATGTTGGATCGAAAGGCAAGGCGACGCGCGCTGCTGGCATGGAAAGTTTTGAACACAGGCTGCCCGCTGATGCGACTCAGGAACAAATCGAGGCGTTGTTGATGCAGTTGAACCGCGATAAAGCGGTGGATGGTATCCTGCTGCAACTGCCTTTGCCGCAACAGCTGGACGAACAGGCGGCCGTCGCGGTGATTGATCCGGCGAAGGATGTTGACGGGCTTACCCCGATCAGCACGGGGCGTCTGGCGCTGGGATTACCTGCGATGGTTCCATGCACGCCTTATGGCTGCCTGCTGCTGCTGCGGGATCGGCTGGGCGATCTTTCTGGCAAGGATGCGATCGTCATCGGGCGCTCGATTCTGGTGGGCAAGCCTATGGCGCAGCTGTTGCTCGCCGATAACTGCACGGTCACGATCGCGCATAGCCGCACAGCCGATTTGCAGGCGCGCGTGAAACAGGCCGATATCGTTGTCGCTGCCGTTGGCCGCGCGCAAATGGTGAAGGGCGACTGGATAAAGAAAGGCGCGGTCGTGATTGACGTGGGCATCAACCGTTTGGCACCCGTCGATGGCGAGGCAAAGGGCAGGCTGGTCGGCGATGTCGATTTTGCCGATACGTTGCCGCATGCCAGCGCGATTACGCCTGTTCCGGGCGGTGTCGGCCCAATGACGATAGCCTGCCTGCTGCGCAATACTTTGGTTGCGGCATATCGCCGTGCGGGCTTGCCGGATCCGCAGGGTCTGTAAACGGGGGAATGTGATGCGCAATATGATCATAACGATGGCAGCGGCGTTGGTGCTGGCGTCATGTGCCAGCGGCCCTGCGCAGCCCGGTCGCGGCGATCGGCCTGCGCCATTTGCCAAAAATCCTACGGTTATACTCGCGCTGGATATTGCGCAAAGCCGCGAAGCGCAGCAAAAGGGCGCGTGGCAGGCACTGGCCGATACAGCGGCGCAAAGTGCTATTGTGTTCACGCCTGCTCCGGTAAACGCGCTGGAATGGATTGATGGCCGCAAATCCGCATCGGACGAAGGCGCCAAATGGCAGCCGCACCGCGTCTACATATCCTGCGACGGGAAGACAGGCGTGACAACGGGCGCCTTCCAGCAATTGGCCGGCACCAAAACCGGTTTCTATACAACGGTATGGCAATATTTTGAAAATAGCCGCGGCGATGGGGAATGGCGCTGGTTGCTGCGTCATGGTTCGCCGCTCGATGAACCCAGAGTGGAGCCGGAGATACTGCAAACGCGTTCGGCAAGCTGCAAAGGCGAACCAACCGCCAGCGTGGTCGCGCCAGCGGAAGGCGTAGAGATGAAACAAGGCTTTTCGCGCGATCAATCGCTCAGCTGGACATGGCAGTATCGGCCTGATCGATCACGGTATCTAGCGGTAAATATCTGGAACGGCAGCAGCTGGGAAAAAGTTTTCGCTGACAGCGTGAAAGCGCCGTAAGCGCCGTTACTGAAGCGTCACACGGTTGTCATCGCCGTCATGCCGACCGAAAAACTGCATCAGCTGAACAACCAGATCGCATCTCTCGTTCAATTCACGCGCTTCAAGCAACGCCTGTTTTGCGGCAGAATCAAATGGCGCGATCTGCGCGATAGCATTGACAAGCGAGCAATCATCCAGCTGCGTCACGCTGTCCCAATCTACGTCATATCCCTGGGCTTCGGCAAATTCGCGCGCCTCGGCTTCCAACTCGCCGCGTTCGGCAATCGACAGCGGGGCATCCAGACCGGTTTCGTCCCACAGCTCGGCATCAATCTGCCGAAATTCGCTGGTGACATCGGCCTCGGCAGTCAGGGTAAAACGCTGCAGCCCGTCCAACACGATATTGTAGCGGCCATCCTCCATCGCCTCGACATCCTCGATCTGCCCAAGACATCCGACTTTATACAGCGGCGGATTCTGGCCGCGGCCTGTCGGCTGTATCATGCCAATCATCCGATCACGCGTGAGCGCATGGCCCACAAGGGCGCGGTATCGCGGCTCGAAAATATGCAGCGGCAATTGCATTCCGGGAAACAGAATGGCGCCCGGCAACGGGAAGATAGGGATACGTTTGTCGGTCAAGATACCGCAATCACTACTACAGGAATTATCATCCGAACAATATGGCCGAAAGGCGGCGTCGGGTCGCCGACACCCACGGATCGGCCAGCCCGATCATTTCAAATATTTCAAGCAAACGTGTCCGCGCCGCCGAATCGTTCCATTCGGCATCCTCGGCAATTATGTGCAGCAGATTATCCGCCGCCATATCGCGTTCCCCGGCAGCAACCTGTGCATTCGCCAGATCGAACCGGGCCTGATGATCGCCGGGGTTGTTTTCCGCTGCCGCTGTCAGCGCAGCCAGCTCTGCCGGGTCTTTTTGTTCTGCCGCAATGGCCAGCGCCGCCTTCGCGCGCTCTATCGCGGTATCGCCCTGTATCTCCGGCGTCAGGCTGTCATATATCGCTTGCGCCTGTTCGCGGTCCCCGATCGCCAGCAGCGCACGGATCAATCCGGAAAGCGCGCTGGTATTTTCCGGTGCCGCCGACAGCGCCTGCGCAAACAGGTTATGCGCCTGTTCTGCGCCATTTTCTGCCAGCAATTCCTCGCCCGCTGCAATCATCGGCTCTACGTCGGCAGCTGCGTTGTTGGCTGTGCTATCTTGCAACGGTAATTTTTCCAAAAGCTGGTCAAGCATTTGAGTCAGCTGCGGCTCGGTGCGCGCTGGCGTAAGATCGGCGACAGGCTGCCCCTGAAACATGGCGTATACCGTGGGAATTGAACGGACCTGAAATTGCGAAGCAATAAATTTATTTTCATCGACATTCACTTTGGCGAGTATGACATTCTTGTCGGCGTAATCGCCTGCAACCTTTTCCAATACCGGCGTTAATTCCTTGCACGGCCCGCACCATTCGGCCCAGAAATCCAGGATCACCAGCTTGTCCATTGAAGGCGTTACGATGTCGCGCTGGAATGCTTCCACGGCCTGTTGCTCTTCGGTCGTCAGGCCTGCCGGTGCCCCCGGTGTTGCCCCTGGTGTTGCCCCTGATGATGCCAAAGCTAATCTCCGTCGTTGATAGATATTGGCGGGCGCTTATCCTGCAAATCCGCCCGCATATATAATGCGCTATGCCCTATGTGGGATGCGCGGGCAAATTGCCAAGGCTTTTCGCCGCCCGCCCCGCCCGCGCGCAGGTTAACAACTGGTTGCGGCAGGCCAATTTCCTGCTTGCCGATGCCGCACACCCATGCTAACCGCGCGCTTCATCTGCCGGGGATACCTGCCCCGGCCGCCGAGCGGGCGTAGCTCAGGGGTAGAGCACAACCTTGCCAAGGTTGGGGTCGAGAGTTCGAATCTCTTCGCCCGCTCCAGTTTTTCCTTTAGTGTCGAGATTTTCATCTCTGCGGGGCAGCCAGTCGCCGTTGCAGGCATATTGACGTTCGATCCCGAAAGCGGGCCTGTACTGACATTATACTCCTAGCTTTCTTGCGGATAGTCGCTTCTGTCAAACTGCGGTAGATTTCCTTTGAAACCTTGGGGAGACTGCCGGATGCCTATGATATTCTATGATTGCAGCACAGCGCCTAGCCCGCGACGCGCGCGAATATTGTTGGCGGAAAAAAATGTGCCGCATGAAGTGATCAATATCGATATGACAAAGGGCGAACAGATGAGCCCTACCTTCCGCGATATCAATCCGGGGCAGACCATACCCGCGCTGAAACTGGATGATGGCCATGTGCTTACCGACAATGCCGGGATCGCCGCGTATTTGGAGGCGGCATATCCCGATCCGCCGTTGCTGGGCACCACTCCCACCGAGAAGGGCGATATCGCATCGTGGCAATCGCGCATCGAAGGCGGGCTTGGGATGGCGATTGCCAATGCTTTTCGCAACTCGCACCCGTCGATGAAAGGCCGCGCGTTGCCGGGGCCGGAAAATTACGAACAGATCCCGCAGCTCGCCGAACGCGGCCTTGCGCAGATCGAGGCGTTTTTCCGAACGTTTGAAAGCCACCTGATAAACCGCGAATTTATCGTCGGTGATCAACTGTCAATTGCGGACATTTCCGCAGGCGTCACTATGGATTTTGCCCGCGTGGTGGGTAAGAAGCCGGGCGGTGATATGCCCAATATAAATCGTTGGCATGACGGGTTGAAGGCTCGGCCGAGTTTCAGCCTGTAGGCCAAGGCCTATCTCCCAACGGGCATAGATTGCCCCGATATTACAAGGACGCACCCATATGCTGGCGCTTGAGCAAAATGAGCAGCTGAAATCTATCAAGGATTCGATCGACAGGATTTGCGCGCGCTATGGCGATGAATACTGGCGCGATATCGACGGGCGCGGCGTGTTTCCAGAGGCGTTTGTGAAGGACATTGCCGCTGGCGGTTGGTTCGGCATTGCCATGCCGGAAGAGGTCGGCGGCGCGGGGCTGGGGTTAACCGAAGCGTCGGTCATGATGCAGGCTATCGCCGAATCAGGGGCTGGATTTTCCGGCGCTTCGGCGGTGCATCTCAATATCTTTGGTGTCATGCCGCTCGCCAAATATGGAAACGAGATGCAGCGGCGCGAACATTTGCCGCGTATTATATCGGGTGAGGACCGCGCCTGCTTCGGCGTCACCGAACCCGATAGCGGGCTCGATACCTCCAGCCTGAAAACGCGTGCGGAGAAAAACGGATCGGGCTGGACCATCAATGGCCGCAAAATCTGGACCACCACGGCGCAGAGCGCGAACAAGATCCTGATTATCGTGCGCACAACGCCGCAGGATCAATGCGCAAAGCCCTATCATGGCCTGTCCTTGTTCTACACCGATCTCGATCCGCGCTATTGCGATGTGCAGGTTATACCCAAAATGGGCCGCGCGGGCGTCGATTCGAATATGGTGTTTATCGATGGCTTGCCGGTAAAGGATGAGGATATGGTGGGCGAGGAAGGGGCAGGCTTCAAATATCTGCTCCATGGGTTGAACCCCGAACGCGTGTTATTTGCAGCAGAAGCCGTAGGGTTGGGCCGCGCTGCGCTGCGTAAAGCGACGGCCTATGCGCGGGAGCGTGAAGTCTTTGGCCGCCCCATCGGGCAAAATCAGGGGATTCAGCAGCCGCTGGCCAAGGCATGGGCATCGTTGGAGGCCGCCAACCTTATGGCGTTTGACGGCGCTGCCCGGTTTGACGCAGGCGAAGAATGCGGGGCGCAGGCCAATGCCGCCAAATATCTTGGCGCAGAAGCGGGCTTTGAAGCATGCGAAGCCGCGGTCCTGACGCATGGGGGCATGGGCTATGCCAAGGAATATGACGTCGAACGATATTTCCGCGAAGCCATGCTGGCCCGTCTGATCCCCGTCAGCCGGGAGATGATATTGAACTATATCTCCGAACGCGTGCTGGGCTTGCCCAAAAGCTACTAGGCCGCCTTCGCCTTCGCCGCTTCTTCAGATGCAGCGCGAACCGATTCAATCATCGACTGGCGCAGCAGATATTTATGCCGGGCATCATCATCATTGGTCAGCTTCTCCATGGCTTCTTTACGCTTTTCATGCGCCTGCGAAGCGCCGCCGCGCATCATTTCCATGTTCGATTTGGTCTGCTGCTGAACGAAATCATGCGTTTCGGTGCGCCGGATATGATCAAATTCGGATAGCAACGCATCGGCGTCGCCATTCCCCTTTACGATCTCAACCAGTTTCGGGCAGAGATTAAACGCATCATGCACGCCGCTATTCATACCGAATCCGCCCAACGGATTGTTCAGATGCGCGGCATCGCCGATGATGCATACCCGGCCTTCGCGGAAACTTTTTGCCACGCGCTGATGCACGCGATAAATCGTGCGATGCTGCGTTTCCACTTCGGGCTTGTCGATCAGCCCTTTGAAAACCAGCTCCTTCTTTTCATCAGACTTCAGATAATCATCGCTGTCATTTTCGTCGGCAGGAACCAGCACCCGCCAAAGCGATGGAACGCGCAATAGCACCGTCCATTCATCAGGATCGGACACATAATTCACATGCGCCAAATTGGGCAGATGATCTTCCAACGGTTCTTCGGTGGTCAGGCAAAGGAATTTTTCAGGATATGTGAACCCGTCAAATTCGACGCCCATAAGTTTGCGCACTACGCTGTTTGCGCCATCGGCACCAATCAGATAATCGGCCTTTATCTCGCGGATATCATATGGCGATTCCAGCGAGATTTCGATGCCGTCCTCAACCTCGGTATACCCGAGCATCCGGTGGTTGAACAGAACCTGCGCATTTTCCTGCGCTTCCATTTTTTCGGCCAGCATGCGGGCGAGGTGATATTGCTCGCACTGGATACGGTACGGATATTTCGTTTCGCCTTCGATTTCAGCCAAGTCGAATTCAAAAGTTTCGCCCGTCTTGCGTTCGCGCCAATGGAAGATCGGTGCTTTTAGGCCCTTCGCAATCAGCTCATCCGTAATGCCCAACTCGTCCAGCATTTCGAGCGTTGGCGGGTGGAAGGTGGAGGCGCGCAAATCCTGCGCACAATCCGGCCCGGCTTCCGCCACGATCACGTTCAGCCCGTGCGTCGCGAGATAATATGCCGCAACACAGCCAACCGGCCCGGCACCAATAATTACTACATTTGTGCTTTCCATTATACCATCCCGCTTTATGTTATCTATTTGCTACTAAGTCAGAAAGCCGGCTTGTTTCCGACTTCACTATGTAATTTTCTCGTCTAGTGAAAAAACTGATCCGCGAACCGCACAGCCATTACTTGCTACCCAGCTTTGGCAGCGTGAGTGGATCTTGCGGTATCAGCGTCGTTTTTTCTTCAGTAAACAATTCGATTGA
>ENA-ORXU01000482-ORXU01000482.1-marine-metagenome-genome-assembly--contig:-NODE-482-length-45374-cov-4.071197_pt1 | contig 45374 bp, 31 predicted proteins | sample MGYA00237869_ERZ511484 | MGnify/ENA metagenome assembly ERZ511484 | reverse complement strand
AACAAAGTATACAGAGTTGCACCGAAATCAGCTCAAATTATTTTGATACCCCGACGGCTCTGCCTCGGGGTAGTTCATTAAAGTATACTTAAAAAACGGTCTATTTCTTAGAAGGAAGGTAAATTTCAATTTTCGTGCCTTTACCAGGTTTGCTTTTTGCATCGATATGGCCGCGATGGTTCTCGACAATTTTTTTACAGATGGCAAGGCCCAGACCCGTACCGGAGTAGGTATGTTTCTCATGAAGGCGTGCAAAAAGCTCGAAGATTTTATCACTTTGTTCCTGTTCGAAGCCTATGCCGTTATCGGTTATGCTTATGTAGAGGTAGGTATTTTTGGCCAAGTTCAAATCGGCATCGATGTTTTTATACTTTATAACCTCTGAATGAATACTAATTTCCGGTAATTGATCGTCTTTTTTATATTTCAGCGAATTTGACAATAGATTATTGAAAAGCTGCTCTAACTGAAATTCGGTGCCGTAGATGGCCGGTAGATTAGGTACTTCGATTTTGGCATTGGCCTCTTTTATTTTTTCGCCAAGGTCTTCTAAGACGCTATTGAGCACTTCGTTAAGATCGATTTTTTGGGGTGCTTCGATTTCATCGGCTATGCGTGAGTAAGATAATAGATTGCGAATCAGAAGCTGCATACGATTGGCCGAACTTTCGATTTTGTTCATGTACTTCTGACCCTTTTCAGAAAGGTTTTTAAGGTCGAAATCGGTCAGTCTACTGATGAACATTTGAATTTTTCGTAACGGCTCTTGTAGGTCATGGCTGGCGACACGGTTAAACGATTCGAGTTCTGCGTTCGATCTTTTCAGTTCACGGTTTCTTTTCTTTAGTTTTCGTTCGTTGGTAATTTCGTTCGTAATGTCGCGAATAACACCGACCATATAGGTTTCGCCCTTTTTTCCTATGAAATGTGCGATTGAGGCGATATGTTTTGTTTTACCTTTTGGGGTAATAATCCGATAGGTGGTCTCTTTTCTTTTACGTTCTTCAAAAATCTCTTTGTTGTATTGTTCAACGCGTCTTTTATCCGCTGGGTGTATAAAAGACATAAATTTTTCAAAAGAAGGTTTGAATTTACCTGGCTCGAAACCAAAAATGCGATAGGCATTTTCTGAATATTCGAGCAGGTTGGTATCGAGGTTCCAGTTGTAGCTTCCTATGGACGCTACAATTTCGGCATCTTTTAAAATCGTATTTTGCACTTCTAAGGCATCTTTTGATCGGTTGAGTTCGAGTTCGGCCTCTTTACGTAATGTGATATCTTGTGCAACTATCGTAACCCCATCATCTAACTTTGCAATTTCATTGCAAAAATAGAAATTGCCCTCTTTTAGTTTATAAAAGTTCTCTGATTCTTTGGGTTCGCCCGAACTGACGACTTCTACGTAACGTTCAAAATCTCCATTTTCAAATGTAGTCGGATAAATTTCGGACACCAGTTTACCCGCTATCTCTTCGGCGTTGCTACCAATAAATTCCTTGACCTTACCATTCGTATAACCAATTTTGAAATCGACTACGGTACCTTTTTCATTACGTACCGCCTCGAAATAGCTTATTACATATTGTAATGAAGATACGAGATTCTTTAAAAATCTTGAAGTTTGAACAAGTTCGAGGTTTTGTACTTCCAATTGCTCGTTCAGTTGTAGCAATTGGCCCTCTGCTTCTTTTTCTGTTGTAATATTTCTGGTGGTGGTTGTTACGCCATCTCCCAAAGGTGTTGCAACGGTGTCGAACCACATTGTTTTTCCATTGATAATGTAATCCATTTCACGTCGGACGGTTTTTTGATTATCAATGGGCCCCGAAAGAAACGGAATAATCTCTTTTTCCATTAAAAAGGGGTAAACTTCCGATAACCTCCTGCCGATGGCCTTTTCAGAAACTACCCCAATGTCGACTTCATCATCGATATTGGTGTACACTATCTTAAAATCCGTTATGGTATTGCCCTCATTTCTGATGGGTTCGTAGTAGGTGATAATATTATCTGTATTCTCTAATATGTTCTGCAAAAACCCGCGAGTTACGGTCATTTTTTTTCGATCGGAATTAATTTTTGTAAAAGCGAACATAAGAATACCTAGGGCGAAGAGTGCCGAATACAGAATATTCGTTGGGGTGAGGGTTACGTTCGACTCATAGGCCGCCTTTCGCTCTTCGAGCATAGCCAATTCGGCATCGATTATGCTTTTCTGTATGGCCTCTAAACCATTGAGGTGTCCTTCTATTTTTGAGATCCTATCTCTTAGTGTTTTTGATTGAAGAATGACTTCTGCAGTTTCTTTGTCGAAAGCGCGTAATTCTTCGAACAACTTATCGCTGAACGAAGGAACCTTTTCTAGGCGGGAGAGTTGCTCTTTGCTATCACCCATTAACTTTTTCAGTTTTGCAAGCCCCTTGATACTCTTTTCATTATAGTCTTTAACGGGATTTAAATAGGTGCTATCGTTAGAGATTAGATATTTAATACCAGCAGCTTCCGAACCTGAATAATTGGCAAAAAGCATATTGATCTCATTGATAATATCTTGGGTCTGCGATACAAGTTCGGTAGATTCCCGCAATGATTTATTTTGCTTGAAAGAGGTATATGAAAAATAGAATAATACGATGATGGCCAATAATAAAAGTAGCAGATAGGGTAAAACTCCTGTCTTTTTCTTATTTAAATTACCGAAAATTGTCATGGCGAGAATAAATTTGAAACTGGTATAGAAAGCTTAATGGCCCTCAACCTTTAGAACTAAGTTTTATTAGCCGTTAAATTAAATTGAATTAAAGGGAAGTAATGGATGTATCGATAGATTTTTTACCCCAATCATTAAGAGACGCTAACAATTCTAACGGAATATTTCAAAATAGTTTCTAAATACGAAACAAGAAATTTGCCTTGTTCAGTTCGTTCTCTTCGTACTGCCAATTACGTTTGACAACTTGCGCTATGGTCTTTTTAAGTTCTTCGAACTTATTGGGCTTGTTGATATAAATGTTCGCCCCGTTCACAAAAGTTTCCTCAATATCCCTTTCTGAAGAAGATGTGGAATAAATAGCGACCACAATCTCTTTTAGTTCAGGGTTCTTTCTGATTTCCTTGAGACAATCGAAACCGTTCATTACGGGCATGTTCAAATCAAGAAATATGAGCTGTGGTAGATTTTTGTCGGCAGCTGAAAGGTACGTCAACAGCTCTCGGCCGTTATGAAATTCTTTCAATTCGGTATCGATATCAATTTCCTGTAATGCATCGGCAAAAAACATACGATCATCTTCGTCGTCATCGACCAACACCACTCTCATTGGTTTCGTACTCATAATATTCTAATTCAGGTATTTGGTTTTTCTTTTTTTAATGATGCGGTGAAATACCGTAGGCGTCAATCCCGTCGTTTTCTTAAACTGACCCGATAAATGGGCGACACTGCTATAATCAAGTTTGTGCGCAATTTCGGTTAGGCTCATATTACCTTCAAGAATAAGTTTTTTGACATATTCGATTTTTCGTAAGATAGTAAAATTCTCAATTGAGGTATAGGTTTCTTCAGAAAACAGATTCGATAAATGGGAATACGAATAATCAAGCTTTTCAGAAAGATAAACTGAAATTTTTGTGGTGCGGATATCTTCTGAATAAATCATTTCATTTAGGGCCTGTTTAATATCTTGCACGAGGTCATTCTTTTCCGGTTCCGAAAGCGTTATTCCGTACTTTGTTAATGTGGCTACGAGTTTTTTGTGTAGATCAGCAGTTATATTAGTAGAGATTTCAAGATAACCGAATTTATCGAAAGCAAACGGTATGCCCAATTTTATTAATTGCTCGCCGACAACTACTGCACTGAGCTCAATGGGGTTAAAGTTCACGCGAAATTTCATGATTCACATTTTGGCTTTATGGCTGTGGTCAAATATAAATATATTCTTCAATCGGAATGAACGCTATCGATTATTTCTAGTTTACAGGGCCTGTTAACCCTTGGAAGTGGTGTAAACATTTTGCTTTCTACCATAAAGTTTAAACCACTTCAGTAGTTAAAGCAAAGCGGGCTTCCAAATTTTGGAAGCCCGCCTAAAAAATAATGTATTACAATGTTTAGTTGTCGTCTACGGCATCTTCGACTTCGTCTCCCACGTCATCGGCAGCGTCTTCAATATCATCGCCCATATCTTCTACACCCTCTTCAATTTTTTCGCCTGCGGATTTTTCTTCGCGACAACTGGTTACAGTGCTCAAAGAGAATACTAACGCGAATAATGTCATAAAATAAAATACTGATTTTTTCATTTTTTATATTTTTTAAAAATTAAACTTTAATTTGAAACTCTGAGGAATTTACTCAAATTTTCTTCTTGCCCATAACGAGCGAAAGAACGAATAGCACTAAGAATATAACAAATAATACTTTCGCAATACTTGCTGCCCCTGCGGCTACACCTCCGAAACCGAATATTCCGGCAACAATGGCTAAAATGACGAAAATAACTGTCCAACGTAACATAATTTATTGTTTTAGGTTAATATTTATAATGACCTTTTAGAATGTTTCTCAAAGGATACATTTCAAATTTCCGAAAAACAAATAATTATGCTTAGTCATATCCATTTCAAAATTGATTCATCCGCAAAATTACTTTATAATGATATCATATTGCTATGTTAGATGCCGTTACGCTGTAAAAGAAAAAAGGACATCGTTTCGATATCCTTTTTCCTTTCTTATATCAACCTGTATCAAATGGTCAACTAAGCGATGTTCTCTAGTGTCTTAATCGTATCTAAACCACTTACAATTTGGTTCTTTTGCTGTGTTAATAGCGTTTCTGTACTGGGTGGCAAGGTCGTTTCTTTTAAAACATCAGTGTATTCTTCTATCGCAGCTTTCTCACCTTTAATAGCCTCTTCTAACATTACTTCTTCGTTATCTGCAGAAAAGAAGTTTTTAACGTCCATCCAAGATCGGTGCGCCTTGCTTGCAAAACTATCACCTTTATCGATTTCTTGGGCGAACTGTCTAATTTCTGTCTTTAAAGCGTGACCAAAATCATAACGTTCTTGCGCTTTGCCCTCGAAGTAACTTTTCAAGCTTTCGTTCTCCACATTCTCCGCAGCTTTTTTAAAGCCTTTTTCAGCATCATAAGTCTTTTCCAATAATTCGTTTAACTTGTTTCCTACTTCTTCCGTATATGTACTCATTTATTTTGATTTAAATTAACGGCCCCATTGTTTATTTGAGGATGTGAACCGGTTATCACCCTTACTTACAACAAATGTACCGTGAGATGTATGGTTCTGTTTGTTCTAAAAAAATGAAAATTGATTCCATCGATAGTATATGCGTTCGCGTTATTTTTCAAGTCGATAACGACCAAAACCCATATCTTTTTTAATGATTTTTAGGGAAAGTAAAAAGTAATCTTTTGGAAAACTGGAGGTTTAACAGGAACCTAGAAATATTCACCAAAAAAAAATTGAACAGGAAACTAGTATGATACAAAAAGGAACAAAAGTCAAATGGAATTGGGGCAATGGCACTGCTGAAGGAAAGGTCAAGGAAACATACACTACCAAAACCACGAAGACCATCAAGGGTAATGAAGTAACCCGTAATGGTGAATCAGGCGATAAAGCCTTATACATTCAGCAAGAAGATGGTGATTATGTGTTAAAGAGTGAAAGCGAAGTTGAACGGATAGACTAAATTTTTAAAACTCTAATCTGGAAATATTCAGTCATGGTGAGAAAGATTCGTGACCGATTTTCTAGGGACACTAGTCCGTAAACACGGGACTATAGTTTTTGATTTCTTTTAATATCGCTTTTTCGGAAGACGAAAAATAAATGTCACCGTTATATGAAGCTGCCTTTTTAAAAGTTTTCGTCAAAGAACCATCTTCATAGGATAACACCAATAACGGATGTACATAATATTTTCTGCATACGTTTCTCGTATTGCCCAAAGCAACCGCGGCGGTATCGAATGCAGCAAGTATATTTTTATGTTGTTTTTTTTCTTCCATTTCGGTTCCAAAATCCAGTAAGGTGTCAAAAAACACTACAGAAGCTGCCCAAGTTCTAAAATCTTTGGCGGTAAAAGAATGTCTACTAATGGTTCGTATATAATCGTTCACCATTGAACTATCGATATCGTGTTTTTCACCATCAACATCATAGAATTTAAAAAGTTCCCAACCGGGAATTTCCTCACAGCGACTAACAAGTTTGGTCAGTTTTTTGTTGCGGAGTGTAATGTTGTGTTCCTTTCCTTTTTTACCTGTGAAATGAAACTTGACCTTGTCTTTAAAGATGTCGACATGCTTTTTGCGCAAAGTGGTCAGGCCATACGATTTATTTCTTTTCGCATATTGCTCATTGCCGATACGAATGTGGGTTTCTTCCATTATTTTGACCACTAATGCCAATACTTTGGTCTGGGGCCACCCCTTTTGTGCAATATCGGTATCGACTTTTTTTCTGATTTTTGGTAGTGCATCCCCGAAAATACCCATACGGTAGAATTTGGTCTGGTTGCGAATTTTAGACCATAACGCATGGTAGCGATATTGTTTTCGCCGTTTAACATCCTCACCGATCGCTTGCAGATGACCGTTTTTCAAATGCGTAATACGAACGTTTTGCCAAGCAGGCGGAATTACAAGAGCCTTTATTCTTTCTAGTTGTTCTTTTTGGGTTAGTGAGCCATCCGAAGAAAGATAAATGAAATTATCTTTCTTTTTCTTGCGGCTAATCGAGAGCAAGGGGTCGGTAACATACACAAGATTTAGGTGTTCGATAGCGGTTTCGGGGCTCTCGATAAGTTGCTGTAGTAATTTCGGATTTATTTTTCGTACAGGCATAGCATACTTAATGAACTATCTGTTTTCAGACATATGTTTTTGGTATTCTCTAGCTAAGGTTTCTTTACTTTTTTCTGAAAATACTTTGCCGGCAATCTGAAAAAACTCATGCTCTTCTTCGTCTAAATGATGTTCAACTTTTTCTTGAAGGTTTTTGGCGACTTTAAGCCAAGCTGAAGATGAATACTCCGTATTTTCCAATTCTTCGATAAGTTCGTCGATTTCATGATGCTCGGCAATACCATGTCTTGCTTTGCCTTGCGTTTTATCATCATCAATTAATGGCTTGTAAAAATACCGCTCTTCGGCATCGGCATGGGTTTCAAGTTCTGTTTTTAATTTTTTGAAAACGGTATCACGCTTTTCGGTATCTCCAGAGGTGTCTACCAATTGCTCAAGTAATTTACGTTGTGTATCGTGGTCTGTGCGAAGTGCTTCGAAAATGTTCATATGCTGTGGATTAAAAATAGTGTAAAATGAAAATGGCTCCGACTCTTTGAAGAACGCCGAAACCATTTTCTAACAACCAACCAAACTATCTTAATGTTTTGAATAATTCAAATTTACTGAAGGTTTACCGGCTAATTTTGCTCAATCCGTTTTTAGGTTAACTGTAAAATCATTCCGATGATTCTTATCGGGTTTCCGACCATAAATTAAATAGGCTAATAATAAATGGGATAGTGGTTATCGGTTTAGCAACATTCATATATTTTGTCCATTCTAAAATTAATAGTCGTTAACTATCAACAAGAAATTTTGCTACTCAATTAGTTCCAGAAGCTCGCAAATACTGTTGCGAATACAAGAGCAATTTCAATTTTTATAAGAGCAGAAATGAAAACAATTATCAAGACCATTAAACAAACGTACCGAAACGTATTGCAGAGTATCGCTTTTTACCCCGTATTACTAGGTTTCGTGTTCATTATCATGGCAATTGTGGCTTTGCATATGGATAGTTCGGAAATTACGCAGTCTTTGAAAGAAGAGCTACCGTTTCTATTTATCCAAGATTTTGAGACGGCCCGCGCTATATTATCTACATTTATTGGCGGCATACTTTCATTGACGGTATTCAGTTTTACGATGGTGATGGTGGTACTTAGCCAAGCCTCTTCAGACTTTTCGCCGAGACTGCTTCCCGGTCTGATTTCGAACAAGAGGCATCAGATTATTTTGGGCATTTACATAGGCACCCTTTTATACTGCACTATTATATTGATATCTTTGGGTGCGTACGGCGTAGATTCGAATAGACTAGGTCTTTCTACCATGTTGGCGGCACTTTTGAGTGTTGTTTGTATTGGCCTTTTCGTGTATTTTATACATAGTATATCGCGTGCCATTCAAATACATAATATTATTGACGAAATCTATGATCATTGCGATATCTATTTAGAGGAGGAGCTTAAAAAAGCGGATTCCAGTACTGTAGCTTTACAATACGTCGACACGAAAGATTGGGTAGTTCTGAAAGCCGATAAAACCGGATATTTTAGAGGATTCGATGCGGATCTGATGGCCGGCTCCATAAGGGAAAGTGAGAACCAAATCGAAGTCGTTCCATATCTTAACCAACATATTTGGGAAGGAAGTCCGGCACTAAGGGTAATGCAACCGCTCAACGATGAAGAGCAAGAGAAATTGACTTTTTGCCTGAATATTTCGTCCGACAGACATGAAGAAGACAAAGGTATCGGTGGAATGATAAAGCTTATGGAAATTGCCGTTAAAGCCATGTCACCGGGTATTAACGACCCTGGTACGGCTATCGATGCCATTACAAAATTAGGGGGATTATTACATCGATTTTTGCAATTCCCCAAAATCACCTCTGAACCTTACCGAGAACGATCCGTGATTTTGATAAAGCATACGATTTCTGCCGAGGAGCTAATGCGTGTTGTGGTGCAGCCGATTAGATTATACGCGAAAAAAGACAGTACAGTAATTTATGAACTGATAGCGGCGTTACAATTTATTGAAACTGCCCCGAATATTTCTGCAGAAAGCAAGAATGCCGTAGCCATTGAAATTGAAGCGCTGCGTGAAGATATTGATGAGCATATCGGTAATGAAATCGACAAGAAACGTATTTTAACCTTGTTTAATAAAAGTGATTTATATGAGTAAAGAAATCAACAAGAAAGAAAAAGGAGGAGCATCGCCAACCTTATTATGTATACCCGATATTAGTGGTTTTACCAATTTTATGGGTAATACTGATTTTGAGCTCAGTTCAAAGGTCATTCCTTCTCTGTTGAATAAAATAGTGTACAGCAATGAGATCGAGCTGAAAATCTCTGAAATCGAAGGTGATGCGGTTCTTTTCTATCGTACGGGGGAACTACCATCTTTCGAAAAGCTTATTGCACAGTGTCGTTTTTTCTACACAGAATTCTACAAGCAATTGAACAAACTACGAAAAAAGTATGCCGACAATGTTGATGCCGATAAAATACCGAAAATTTTAGGGCTAAAAATAATTCTGCATTACGGTATTGAAGTAGCTGCCGTACCGGTAGGCAATCACGTAAAATTAATGGGTGAAGATGTTATCGTCGCACATCGTTTGTTGAAAAATAATATCGCTTCAGATGAGTATATTCTATTATCGAGTTCTCTGATGGATTTATATGGCGACGAAAATATAACTCGTGAATTTGAATGGGGCCAACTTCGCGAAGATAATATTCTCGTAGAGCACCTCGGCACCGTTAACTTTGGTTATTTTGAGTTGAACCCACCACAACATTAGAAAGTCTAAATCACTTAACTACTAAAATAAATATTAAAACTATGAGAAAAGTAAAAACACTATGTATGCTATTGCTTATAACGTCAATGGCTGCACAAGCCCAAAATACAACCATTGAGCTCGAAAATTTCAGTGAACTGAAAGTCTTCGATAGGGTTGAAGTAACCTTGATTAAATCTACGGAAAACAAAGCTGTTGTTTCAGGGGATGATCAAGACGACATTCAAATCGTAAACGATAATGGACTTCTCAAAATCAGAATGGACTTAGATGAATTTCTGGACGGCAATGAAACAAACGTGGCCTTATACTACACCGATGAACTTAGCTTGATAGATGCCAACGAAGGTGCCAAAATAACTGCTGAAAAAGCATTGACGAACAAATATTTAAAGTTGCGTTCGCAAGAGGGCGCACAGTTACACGTAGCTGTCGATACAAGAAATTTAGACGCGAAAGCCATTACCGGCGGGCGTATTTGGGTTACAGGTAAAGCACCTAATCAAGAAGCAGCGGTGCGTTCCGGTGGTGAGTACCATGCTAAAGATTTGGCTACTAAACAAACAGAGGTAACCGTATTTGCGGGTGGCAAGGCATTCGTAAATTCGAAAGAGTACGTCGAAGCGAACGTAACGGCCGGCGGAACCATAGAAATTTTCGGTAACCCGGAAAAGATTGATGAAGACAAGACTTTTGGCGGGTCGATTGTTATCAGGTAGCACCAAACAGAAAATATGATTTGGATATAAAACCGGCGAACGCCGGTTTTTTTTATGTGCTATGTACATGTTCAGCGGTTTGTACGTTTTTAATTACCATCTATACATGAGTTATAGTAATTAACACATATATTTTTTATCTTCAATTTAACTAATCAAAATTGTATGCTAACATGGCCACACTCTATCTAGGCGGCTGCGACGCCGGTAAAAGACCAGCAAACGCAAAAACGTTTTTAAACCCGTACCATATGGACGGCTTGTTGAGAAATACCAGATCCTTTCGAGACGATGATCGCACCACATGGCGTAGATTTCGAAACACTCCAGGTTCAGAGGTGGCGGAGCTACAACAATTTCTATTCGAAAAAGGTTTTATGCCGAGAGGGGTTGTCGACGGAATTTTTGACTACGTTACCCAAGCCTCCGTACGCCTATTTCAAGAATATGTTCGGTCGGCCGAAGGTGTTTCAACTATGCTACCTGACGGAATTGTCGGTAGCGGAACCAAAAGCCATATCGACCGCTGGAAAGCAACCGGTAAAGTTTCCGATTGGGGGAGGGCTTCACATGCCAACCCCACAACGGAACATGCTAAATGGATAGCACTGTTGCACAAGGCAAAGAAACATTATAAGCATAATTCGAATCCGATACTCGAACAAGTGGCTAATTTTCAGAAACCCTCTGATTCCATAAAAATCGATGATTGGGAATTCGACCCCAAAGAAATTCATCTGATAGGTATCCGTAGAGCTCAAGACCTGAGTACTCACCGACGCGAAAACGATGATATTTTTATTTTGCTAGTGCGTGGCATGGTTTTTAAATTTTGGGGCTCGACGGACTCCAGTCAAAATATGATCAGTAGAAGAAACGAAGCCTTTTTGGTAGAGGGGCAGCACAAATATCGCTTCGGTTGGCATAAAATTTCGGTGGAGAATAAAATTTATCGTGCACTGAAACCTTACCGAAACGGGGTTTTGGTTTTTCGTGATCGAGATGATGACAACGCTCTTACCGAATCTGATCTAAATAGAGGTTTGGATAGACATCCAAACCAGAGCATTAATATACACTGGTCTGGTATTGGGCGCTCGAACTGGTCCGCGGGCTGTCAGGTGATAGCGGGTAAAAGCTATATCAACCATTTAAATGAGGTAGTCGATTGTTCCAAATTCGCTGCCACTGGGTATACGTCTTTGAATAAGTCTGCCAAAAAAACAAAAGGCGCTTATAACGTATTGGCCGATTTAATCGTCAGTTTTTCAGAACCTGGGGTGAACCATATTTATTATACCTTAGGCAGGGAAGCTTCCCTTGCGCTAGACTCAAGTCTTGGCACAGGTTACGCCTCAGATATCCTGAAAAGAATGAAGAGTTAAAATTACCTTATACTTTTAGCGTCGCTAATAGCATACAGTACACCTCTATCCGGTTTGTACATATTTATGAGTACTTGGCGATTTTGTAGATCTAAATGTATGGTCATATCCCTTGTACGGTCTATTAAGTGAACGATCCATTCGTCTCTGTCAAATTCCTCAAAAGCGGTGATATGGTCATCTACAATGGATTCTTCTTCCCAATTTGTGCCATCTTTTTGTCTAAAATAGCCCGATGGATCCTGCTCACCGTTCGTATATTGAACAATGCGAACATTTGTGCCGTTGACTATTGCCGGGGATGAAACCGGAGGTGTTTTTTCTTTAGGGCGTACTATTTTTATAGTGTCTTCCGGCGAAGAGGTCTTTGGCGAAGAATTTTTGTTTGTGGGCTTGTTAGACGAATTATCCTCTACGGTATCATCCAAAGGTTTTTCTTTTTCGATAGCATCAGATTCGGTATCTTGAAGATTATCATCCGGAGGGTCTACGGTTACTAAGTCGTCGGTTGTGTCATTAATAGGATTCTGGTCCGGTGTGGCAATAGTCCAGAAAATTCCTAGAAGAGCTAACAATAATACGAAGCCCCCTCCTACATACCATCCTATTTTACTTTTCGGTTTAGTTGCCGCAGGCGAGGTTGTGGGTATCGACTTTTTTTCTTGCAAAACCGCCTTTACATCTTGTTTTTCCTTAAGATCGGTCTTGGCCTTTTGTGGTTCATGAGGTGCACTTGTTTCAACCTTTGGTTTGTCCGCAGTATTACTTATTATAGGTTTTTTCAATTTTTTTTCAGGTGCAGCTGTGCTTCCTATACCTATTTCTGTAAGTTTTTCGGCCGTCACTTCATCCAGATGGAGTGCATTTGCCAACGTTTTAAGTCCTTTTTGATAATCGGATGTAAAATCTGCATATTGCAAACGTTTCAATCGAAACGGAATCTCACATTCTTCCAATAATACCGGAACTACATTTTTGTTTTTTTCCAACGCGTACGATACCTCGTCCATCACATTATGTGACGCTACCGCCGTGTTCGATAGAATGACCAATAAAGATTTCGACGATTTTAACGCTTTTTCGATAGAGCTGTCCCAACGCGTACCCGGTTTAATATCAAGCTGGTCTAACCAAATATTGGCACCGGCCCGGCGAAGATCATTGGCAAGGCGCAATACAAATTCAGTATTGCTTCTTGAGTAACTAAAGAAAATGGTTTCGGTCGACATATAGGTTTATTTTGGTAGGCTATTACTAAACTGTGACATGTGCTAAAAAAGATTTTTAAAAAATAGGGTACTCGTAATCATCCAATTACAATGATAATCAACAACTATTGACAAGAAATCACTGATTTTCTATTTTCCACAATGTGCGTTAATCCATGAATTTAGGCGTTGGGGAAAAAAACTTATTTTACCAAAAACATTGGAATATATTGTTCTAGTTAAAGGTAGGAAAATTCTATTCAAGAAGTAACGCCGCTAGTGTCTTGTTGAAAACAAGCAAAAAATTTCGAACAAATGCGCATGTCAAGAGGGAACAATCATGTGCAGATCAAGATTCGTTTAGCATTGCTACTCTATTAGGTTAATTGCTCTGTCTTTATTAATTCTACGTACCGCATTCAACGCAACCCTTAGTTCCTCAATATAAATGCCTAACTTATCTTTGGATGCGGTAGCTCCGATAGGTGAAAAACTATGCGTATTTCCCGCGGCTTGGTTTAGTGAATGAATCAAAAACTGCAAGTGTTCTAGTTCGGCAACTTTTTTGGCTTCCGAGCCGGCTTTTCTCCAGATTTCGTTGAACATCTTATCGATGGCATTCCATTGTTCGTCAGCAGTTTTTCCTTCGTCGATCAACAACTTGCAGAGACTGATGTTCAAATCCGTTATCAGGTTCCAATAGTCGATGTTATCCGGGTCTGCTTGATTTTTCAATGCCATATGATGTCTATCGAGCAGGGCTTTGGCATGCTTCGTGCCCTTACCGGCTTTCTGACCGTTTACAGCTTGCAGATCATAAATGGATTCTATTTCATCTTCTATAATCTTGACCAATAAAGGCGAGCTTTTATCTTCGGAGCAACTGAGCAAAAATGCCAATTCGATAGCATTCGCCAGCGAATACGTTGTATTTCCGTTACCGCTATGCTCATAGGCCTCTTTGTAGAATTGTAGCGCGGTTTTATAGGCTTCGATACGTGCTTTTGGTCTTTCGGCGAGCATAGAGAGCCTTTTGTACGCGCTTCCCAAGAGGTTAAGACGTTCGGCCGTATTCCCGGCAGAAAGTAATATTCGTAATTCCGCTATAGTATCCGTTGTGAATTTAATGGCCTCTTTTTGGGAGAACTGAGACCCCTTGTTCTCAAAAACTTCCTTTATGTACCATTTAATGCGCATATGGCAATGGGTTTCCATACAGGAGAAAGAAAAGTGTGCTTTTTCCAATTGTAATAGCTGTCCGAATTTATCGACTGCCTCTTTATACATACCAAGTTCTTGATAGATTTTAGCTTCTCTTTCCAAGATGGGGGCAGTACGAAAATCATCATGTTCGGCAATCGCATCCATGGTCATTTTAAGCTCGTCAAGGGCATCTTTTCTTGTTGTGGTACCCATCTGTAGTTTATTCAACAAGTTTTCGAGATCGATCTCTGCCTCTTCAGCGACCAAATAACTGGGTGACCAACTGCTGTGGGACGTGCTTTTTAACTTGAAAAAAGGATCGCCGTAACACTGATACGCTCCCCAAGTATTGGTAAGGGGGTATTTTTCGTAAACTTCGCCACGTGCCATTTTCACTGCTTCACCGAATGGGTATCCCGCAATCATACATTCGTAGAATACTTCGGCAAAAACCAAAGCTGCGGCATCGTTTACCGCCCAACCAGCTGCAATAACGGCTTTTACCCCGATCTGAATCAGTTCGGTTCCAATATTCGCTGCCAACTTGTATCGATTTTGATATACCTGTTCATCTTCTTTGTTCGTGTAGCCCAAATGACAGCAGTTGACAAAGACCAGCTCCGGTACTACGGGCATTTGTTGGATTTCAAACACCGTTAAGAACAGTTTTTTGCCGATGACCATACCCGATTCTTTCGGCGAATCGGGATTGAATACCCCATGACCGGCAAGATGCATTACGGAATACTCGTTGCAGAACAGCTCTTGTATGATTTCGGAGGCATTGGTACCAACAAGTTCTTTGACAGGGCAACCGGAACTATTGAGCAAATTACCTACTAGTTCACCCTCTTCGCGCGCACCGGGCAGTTGCCCGATATAATTTTCGAGTATCGGGTCGGCCACGACTAAAGCCCTTTGTTCCGATGCCCTTTTTATCGTATGCCTATATTGGGCGGTAGAGAGTTGACGGATCATTCCCGAATTCACGCAAAGGGGTTTGGCTTTTGTGGTACTATCCTGTAATAGTTCCCAAGGGTACGATGCCGTCTTGGTATCCAAAATCCATAAAATATTGCCTTTTCGCTTCAATTTTTCCTTAAGCGCATTAGGAATTAATAATTCGAATAGCGTTTTTGCGGTACAACCCGACCATTGGTTCTCTTTCGAGATTTCTGAAATGAACTGGTTGATAAGTGGCGTGCTGCTATAAATTTCGTTTTCCTCTTCACGCGAATCGCTGGTAGACGCACCGAAAACCATACTCTCCAATTCATCGGTTTCCTTATTTATTTTTTTGTGCTTTACGGTAATGCGCTTCCACCAATCTTCCGTACTATCAAAACGAATGTGTTTTCTGAAGCCCAGCAGTTGTTTTATATTTTTACTGCCCAAGATGATGTTCACTTCTTCGGTTTCCCTATTCGCTATCTGGTGCAGTGCGTACATACAGTTCAAGGCCCGCTCGGAATAGAGTTCAATAAACTCGATACGCTGTACCGTACCATATTCGGTCGGCGATAACTGCTTGATTTTTTCGTTGGCCTGATCAACTCCTAAAATAACGGCTTTCATTGAACTTTCAATACTGAGTCCGCCATAACCACTGGCCATTACCAGTGAAGAAACTCCAATTCCATTTTTGGGTATCTTTTTGCCCCTAAGACTTAGCAAATAGTTCAGAACGCCTTGTTCTACGGATTTTGCCAATTGAAACGCGGTCAATTGGTCTGGTTCGCCCATGCCGATGATGATAGCCCCGGCAAAATCGCTATCCGTTGTTTTGACAAAAAGGGCGTTACTTCCCACTTCGCCGGGATACAGCCCTAGATGATGTTTAGCCGTCAAACTTCCGTTCAAATAACGGTCGATGGCAACTTCCGCTTGTAAAATACCATCGTTGAGAAAATGGCCTGCAAGCACAGGGTAAGCGGCATACCGAAGATCTCCGTTACTGACGGAGACCGTAATCGGTATTTGGCTTCCGACCGACTCGGTTTCACGACCTAATCCGAATATAGTTTCTACGAGTCCGTCTTCTGAAAGGTCAAAACTTACTTCTGGCTCTCCCCTGAATATTTTTTCTTCGCCGCGTACCATGGGTTTCGAATTGCGCAAAAGCTTAGTTTGTCCCGTGGTCAGAATTTCGTCTATAGCATTAAAAATACTCGGTTCGTTGGCCAATGCTCCATGGGTTATCCGGGTATAGTAGACTGACTTTTCGTCCATTTCTTTGGGAATACCGAGTTCCCAAGTTACACTTGCGTCACCCGCGCCGGTATAGAGAAAATACAGTTCTTTTTTCGGTTGTAGTGCTCCAATATGATAGCCGTTCGGGGTCATTTTATCTTTACCGGCGATATAGACCATATTTGAATAATCGATGGTATCACGTTTGTCCAAAATTGCATCGCGATACGCTCCGAAGCGCTCTAAATCTTCTTTGGTCGGTAAGGGCCAATTCGACTTGCCAAAAGCTTTGCGCATACGTTGCCATAGAATTAGTTTGGAAAAATCTTTACTGGGGTCTTTTTTAGGGTCTATGATCGGCAGCAGGTCCAAAATACCTGGAAATCTCGAAAATACTTTTAATAGGCCTTTCTTGGTATGGAAAATATCCAGCATGGCCAGTTTTTTTATGATACCGTCTTGCCCGAAAAGAACCGTAAGAATACGGTGTGAACCTGAAAGGGGAGTGCCCAAAAATACCATCTTGAAACCTTTCGAGGCATTAAGCTTCTCCCAAGTCTCGTTGTGGTTGAGAATAAAATCACGAACCAAGACACCGCCCATCGAATGGCCGATCATCTTAATAGGCTGCCCCACCTCCATGAGGCTTTTAATCTTATCGTTGAGGTCTTCGGCCGATTTAAGTAATGGCTTCCTCCAATCGAAAGGATAAACGACCACATCGTATTTTCCTTTCAGCCACTTGTATAATTTATAGTAGGAAGTCTTGACAACGGAATCGGCTACTACATCTTTTGCGTTCAGGTAATCGAGTTTGGTCAGGCTTCCTCTAATAATCCGTCGATAGTGCAACCAGATTTCCTTTTCGTCCCTGACCAGATTTGAACCCATAATACCGGGAAGCAATATTACAATGGGTCTTTTACCGGAAACGGCATCGGGTTCTGGCCGTAGTTCGCCATGTTCGATAAGTGCGCGGTCACTAGCAATCACTTGATATTGCTCAACCTGTTTAAATCCGGGGATAGTGAGTCCCAATTCGGTTTTTAAGGCAAGATCGATCGCTTCTTGGGTCTTGGCATTTTCAAAATACTTGACATGGTTCACCTCCGTACCCTGATCAAAAAAGTATTGTATCGAATCACTTCGCCTGGCACCGAGGTACATAGAATCGGTATTGACCACAAGATCATTCCGCTGCCAGTAGAACAATTTTCCTAAAATAGCCAAAAGCCCTTGACCTGATAAGTTTACGCGCCCATTACCGGAAATAACGATTAATGGACTACCATCGATTTCATTTTTTTGATTGGGGTCGTTCAGTATTTTTATAAATGGGGACTCGGGATTCATGGCTTCCAATCCGGCGAGTACCTCGACGTCATCTTTGGTATTGATGGCTGCCGAAAGTAATTCTTTGAGCACATCGCCGAAAACACCACCGACCAAATTGAACAGTACGTTCAATAGATGGTCGAGGCGTTTAGAGGCCAATTTAGTACCTGCAGATGGGCAGGCCACTCGAATAAACTTCGTAATTTTAAGCTTCTTTTTCTTAGCGATTGCGGTGAGATTCCGTATGGCGTCAATGTCCTCTTCGCGTCCACCTTCTTTTTCGAGCAGGGCGATGTGGTAATCGCTAAACCCTACGCCATCATCGCAATATTTATTCAAAATGTCTCCGATAAGACCGCCCCTTGAATGGGTCAAAAGATGTAACTCTGAGCCGTTGGGCAATAATTTGGCCAGTTCCACGGTATTCTGCAACGGACTTTTGGTCAGGGTACGATGTTGGTAAGAAATCACGTTACCGGCATATGTATCATGTAAAGTGTCCCAGAGCGGAGCAGCTTTTAAATCCCAAAAAGCTCCCAGCGTATCGGAATTGGTACCATGAATGAATAGAAAATAAGGTTTGTTGTTCGGTGTCTTATCCGTAAAAACGTCAAATTTAAAATTAGGGTCGACCGAAAAAATAGCAGCATCTTTTTTGATCGTACCTTTTTTGGTCAGCATTTCATCCCATAGTGCAGTATTTGGAGTTAAGCCGTGTTGCAAATGTTCATCTTCCAACTTTAGGGCAATTTTTCCAATGCTGTTGTCCATGGCTTTTTTGACGAAAACCCGTAGTATTTTAACCGCAATTTTACCTACGATACCACGTTCGGTAGGCGGTGCATCTACAGTAGCGGGTAGCACAAATGCGCCATTGTGCTCATCGGTATCGCGATCGGATTCCGTTCTAAGTGCAGGATCTAATTCTGGGTAAACTTCGTGTAAGGTCGCCGCATCGCACATCCATTTGGTGCCATCCTCCAATTCGAATTCGAGCAACTTGTCATTTTTTTCAAGTTCGATGGCGTGCTGGTTTCCGGCATCACGCGTGCGTCCGCTTAAGAAGTAGGTTTGCCCTTCTTTCATCCACGATTTATCATCAATATCAATTTTGGTTTTCGTTCCGTGGACAATCAGTTTTTCGATGGGTTTCATAGTAAGCGTGTTTGGGTGTTAATACTATATATATTTTATTGATTTCAAATCAGGTTTTAAGTTCTTTTAGCACCAGCTTTAAAAAGCCGACGTCTTTCACTACTAATTGTTGGGGAATTTTAAAATCCTCAGAATTCCACCATTCGAGATATCGCGACAACTGGAATTCCGTTGCCGTTATGGCTTCCAGTTTTGTTCTAAGCTTGGCGTTATCTACTAAAAGCTTGATATTTTCTAGAATTTTTTTCTTTGCTGTATCCTGGTTTTCATGTGGGGTTAAGAGATAGAGTTCTAACAAGGATCCGTATGGCCAGACACTCTTTAGATTTTTTGAATCGTTAAGCTCGATTTCGGTAAGTGCTGCCAGTCGGGCTGTATTCCAATAATCCGTTTCCGTTTCGCTCAATCCTCCGTCGAGAATGGTACATAACGATAAGTACTGTATCAGGCTCCAATGGTGTGATAAATTTCGATTTGCAGTTTTTTTATACCATTTTTTTGCATCTAAAAGATGCTCATGTTGTTTTGCCTTAGTATCGTTTCCAAGAATAAGTGATTCTCTAAATTCGATTTCCGCCAAACGCTTGTAGGCACTGCCTAAAAGTCCGCTGCTTTCAAGAAATGCGGCCTCTTTTGATTTTTGATGTTCGATTTCTGCTACCTGGGTGCTGAGGTCTGCAATCGATTCTTCGACCTGAACCCTTGCCCGTATAAAGTCATCTTTGTTGGGTTGCGTCTCGGCATCATTATCGGAAGATTTATTTCTAATACTGTTCAAGATGGCCAATTGCGATTCCAGTTTCAGCAGTAGCAGTTGAAAATCATAATTTTCGGGTAGGTTGACGTAGCTGACCAGACTGATCCAATCATGTTGGTCCGCTGGTTCCATACCGTATAACTGCGTTCTAATATTCCCTAAAATTTTTCTGATATCATCACCGCGTAACAAACGCTTGTACAATTCTTTGGTAATCAGATTGGAACCTTGCACCGATAGCGGAAACTGTGACCCGATTACTATGGGCACCCCTGCCTCAAAAGTTACCTGCACCGGGTTTTTATCAGGTTTGGTACCATTGGTAAAATTGGCGCCATCGCAAATCATATAATTCACCAAATAAGGCAGTGTCTTAAGCGATTCAAAAAGGGACTTGATATCTTTCGCGGGGGTCGGTCTGTATGGAACGTCTAAGGGTTGTTTGGAATGAAATGCAACGCCATACTCGAAATGCTGTGGTCGTTTGGGATCGAAAAGCATCGAACCATGCGCAAGGATATGAATATGGGTAAACGGAACGTCTTCTTCTGCCGCCTTTATCAGGGAATCACTGAACTCATCGAATGTGGGATTGACTAGTACGGTCAAATGGCTTTCAACATTCCAATGCCGGAGTGCATAACGCAATGATTGTTCGTGGTTTTTATACGGAACATCAGGAAAAGGCAGACCAAGAAAATTTTTGTGATTCGGTTTTGAATGCACGTATAGTACCCGGGGTTTTTTAGGAATTTCTACGGATGTCGTTTCTTCCCTTCGAAAATTCCGGGTAAGTACCAACTGTTTTCCGTTGGCCGATACGAATCGGGGCTCTCCATTTTTGTTCAAGAGCAGTTCGAAAGGAACCAATGCTAGTTCTGAGGGATTCAAAAACACCTCAAGGTGTCCAATATCTTCAGGAAGCTTATCCAAGTCGATAAACAGCGTATTGATTTGATCGCTACAATTTTTAATGGCTTCCCATTTTTGCGCTAAAGTACCTGTTGTGCTGGAGTCGTATCTCAGTTGTTCTCCCAGCTGCTCCAAAAGTTCGATTTGGCCCGTGGGAGTACGTACCTCTTGTAGCGAATTGAAATCGCCGTATGCAAGAATATAAGGCTTGTCGCCCATAAGGATGCCCGTTTTCAGGTCATCGAAACGAATGTATTCGACCTTGTCCGATTTCATACTTTAAAAATCGTCTGCAAGGCTGTCTTCGTCATCAAGGTCGAAATCTGTCTTAATTTCAATATTGTCTAAGGTGAGCTGATCGTCACCAAGCAACTTTGTTTTATTGAACAGGTTCAATTTGAAAAGGCGAATGGCCAGAACGCCAGATTCACCGATACAATCGTAAGTGCTCGCCTTTGAAGAAGTCGTCTTGAAATCGCCCTCGGCCTTGCCGCCTTCGATTTCGCTTAAAATATTGGCGCTAGCACTTATGGTAAAGTTAGACTCTGCCTCTCTAGCACAGATGATAAGGCAATTTTCGCCCGTATAGCTGGCCGATACTACTTTATATTTTTTCCGCCAGTTCGATTTAGCGGCGAGGGACAAGGCTACTTCATCAATGTTCTGAAGTTGTTCGACAACCACCGTATCCGCTTTTAAGACCAAAGAATTTTTCTTTCCGAATTCATACTTCAACGAGGCCTCTATATCGCCTAAGGCTGCGAATGAATCTGTCGTTTTCCCTCCGAGGCCTATTTTACTGACCCGAGTGCCCTCGGTCGTAAAATTGAGTTTTGTTCCCGGCCCTGGAGCGATATCCAAAACGATATCGGGATACTTATTCTTTAAATTTCCCACAGAGCGGAATACGCCTCCCTCGAAATAACCGAAATCGCCTACTTTTAAGGTATTCGTTGCTGGTAGCCAAGCCGCATGTGCGCCAATTTCCTTTTTAATCGCTTTTTGATAACTGTGTGCTAATCCACTCATGGTTGTTATTTTTATATGATACGAATGCAAATAGGGTATATTCAATCCAAGCCGAAGGCATAAGCCAGTAATCGATTGGCATTAAAAAGGGGGAGATTCTACGTTCTTAAAGTTAAGAAAATTCTTTGCTTTAACCCGTAAACCGAGTAATATTGGCGAACTAATGTATGGAAGGGTAAAAATTGATGATAACTGGTAGGTTTTTATGCATAATAGGTTTTGGTAGTTAATACGAATTACAACCGTTAAGTTTACTTTGCAGGGTCTAACTGAATACGTACGGTTTTCTTTAATAGGAAGGAATATTAAAGTAATTTCATGTGTTTTATGAAGCTATGGGAGTGCGAGAAATAATAGAATACTAATATGAGGGCAGAGTTAAAGGAACAAAATCTAAAAGTGCTGCTTTTTACTGGTCATATGATCGATGCCGAAAATCGGAAAGAACCCCGTTTTCCGAAAGAACGGGAAGCAGAAATCCGTCAAAAAATAAAGGTTAATGTTAAGGACGTACTCGAGTCGAACCATGCTGAGGACAATTACATCGCTATTGCGGGAGGTGCTTGTGGCGGAGACTTGCTTTTTCTTGAGATTTGTAATGAGCTTGGGTTAAAAGTAAAGATGTTACTTGCATTGCCCGCAGAAGATTATATAGCTGAATCTGTTTCATTTGCCGGTAAATCTTGGGTAGACCGATTTTATCGAATGTATGAAGATTCAAATACTGAAGTAAGCGTATTTGCGCAGCGCAAAGATTTAGAGGTATCAGTAATTGAACAAGACGAATATTCATTTTGGGAGCGGAACAACCTATGGCTTTTGAAAACGGCCCTATCTTTCGGGGGCAGTAACTTGACACTTATAGCCGTTTGGGATGGAAAAGGAGAAGATGGCCCCGGCGGTACAAAACACATGATTCAAGAGGTTCAAAAAAGCGGTGCGAAAAGTATTGTCATTCCCCTGAAATAAGGATTGCTCGGTATTTATAGTTTCAAGTTTAATTACCGAACTTTGATAGAAATCGAGAAATCGAGAAATCGAGAAATCGATTTGCGATTGAGATTAAGGAAAACTAATCTGTAAAAGACACTCTTTTATAGGGCCCAAATTGAATTTCGCGCACCAAGAGACTGTTATGAAAAAACTTTCCCCTCTTTTTCGACTTCCCGCCTAATACCTATCAGCACATCTTCTTGAAAGATTTGTTCACTGTTTTTTGAGATCGATTTCAAGCAAGCATACTGTACGATATTGATAATGTTTCCTCCGCTTAGTTCATAATTGCCGATTAGGGAAGGGATGTCCATTTTCTTTTCAAATTTAATATGCTCAGGGAATGCCTTTTCGGCAATTTTCTCACGTTCCTTTTTATTTGGAAATGGAAATTTGATAATCGCATTAAAGCGACGTAAAAAAGCGTCATCGATATTCGCCTTGAAGTTGGAGGAAAGTATCACCAAGCCTTCAAAATCTTCGACACGCTGCAGTAAATAACTTACTTCTTGGTTTGCATATCGATCATGGGCGTCTTTCACTCCCGTACGTTTTCCGAAAATGGCATCGGCTTCATCGAAGAACAAGATCCAGTCGCGATTGCCGGCTTTTTGAAAGAGACGTTCCAAATTCTTTTCGGTCTCTCCGATGTATTTGGAAACCACGGTCGATAGGTCTACCCGAAATACTGGTTTACCCGTATATTTACCGAGTAGGGTGGCGGTCAGGGTCTTTCCGGTACCGGAGGCCCCATAGAACAATGCGCGATAGCCCGGCTTTAGTTTTTTCGACATCTTCCAGTCCGTCATCAGTACATCGTTATGGGCGATCCAAATACTGAGTTCATCAATTTGTTCCTTTACATCTTTGGAAAGCACTAAGTCGTCCCATTCCAATTCCGTGGTAATTTCCCGTGCCGGAAATTCTGGACTGAATTTAGGTTTGCTCCGTTCCCCGGTCAGAAAATAGTCTACATAATCTTGTGACAAAATTAATTTCCCGCTCATTCGGGGTTCGCCTTGCGGTACAGCCTGTAAACTTAAAATGCCCTCTTTGACCAATGGGGAACCTTCTTTTAGTAAGGCTGCTACCTTAGTACGTTCTTCCGCATTATCTCCGGCCAATATAAATTGGGCGGTTTCGCCAGTGGGTAGAATACCCCTATGGTTTTTGCCCTTTACGCCACCGAATTCGGGAAATTCACCGCCTTGGGGCATAAATTCCTGTAAGATGGAGGTGTAGAAATTCGGTTGTATATGTGGGGCTAGGGCAATAGTAATCAACAAGTTGTCAATAGTTATCTCCTGCAATGGGATATTATTTTTATTTTTTAACCGGTTTCCAAGTAGTGTTTCCAAATATTTTAAAAAATTTGGTTTGTAAATTATATCAATCATATTCTCCAGAATTAAAATCATCAAAAGTATGTTCGGGTTGATGTTGAGCAGCTTCCCGTCTATTTTCAGCCCGTTCTGCACCGTGGACGCTTGTTTCTCCGGCTCCTCGGTGAATTTGCATGGGTAGGATAACTAGACTAATTTCCTTTAAAATTTCATCTCCCCTATTCTCGGTTTCCTCCTCATAAGTTTGTTCGACCCATAAATCCATTATTTGTTTTTGCTCAACTTCAGTCTGACCCGCCAATCTATCTTGTTCGGCCTGAGGCAAAGACGTTATCTTTCTTTGTAATTTTCTTCTTATCCTATTCTTTTTTGTTTTTTCAAAGGTCGAAGGGTTTTCGGCCACCCGATCAACATGATGTGTCTCTAAATTTGGGGGTAGCATCGCTACCTGTAGGCCATAGGCCTCGTTGACCACTTTTTGTGCTTGTCTAAGGAAGTAATAAATTTGTGCTTCTGATGAAGATTCTCCAGCTTTATCGACGTAACTTTTTGCTAGCCTAATTTTTGATTTTTTCTGTGATGATGTTATGGATAATTTATTGATAAGTTCAGTAACAATCTTTTTGTTTAGGGAAATATCAGACCTTACTAGCTCGACTTTTTTCCCTTCTGGAATCTGTGGAATTAATATCCTATCTGTAGTACTTGCCTCAAGAACAATCTCCAAAATTGCAAGTAATCTTTCTTCTCCTGCAGCATCGGCTACCGATGCATTTGTAGGTTTTTCATCATCTGGATTCACTTTACCCTTCACCCACCAAACACCGCCTTTTTGAAATGCCGTTAACATTTGGAATTCGTATCTAGCTTTGATGCCTGCCAAGATTGGACTGATTAGTACTTTAGTAACTTTTCCCGAAATTTTATTAACGGCACCTATAGCTTTTTTCATACCCACTTTCAATCGTTCTTTCGGATCTTTGGGAGTTCCCGCCTTAACCAACTTCTTCAAAAATGCCTTCGCCTTACCCACTATCCAATCAATAACCTTGTCGATGGCCGTATCTACTTTTTTCTGTACTTTTTTGACAATGCTTACTATTTTCTTGGAGATTTTGCCCAGCCCCAAGAAGTTGGCCAGAAATCTGATGGCCAACGAAAGCATACCGGCCAGAGTTTTTTCTACTTTTTGAACGGCCGCCCCAATGGCGCCGCTGGCAATAGCCATCATAGAATTGAGCACGGCCATACCGACCCGGGCAATCTGGGAAATCTTATCAATTAGAAAGGTTACCGTATCGTATATAAATAAGATGGCCTGAATAACTGCCCCGGCGGGATTTAAACTGGTCACCAGTTTCGTAATGGCCTTGGTTACAACTTTAGTGACCACCCAAGAGGTAATTTCTCCAATGACCATTGCCTTCAAATCGGTCAGTTGCTCTTTGATGCGTTCCCACATTGCCAATGGGCCTTTGGTAACCAAAAGAGTGACAAGTTCAAAACCTGTTTCTAAAGCCTTAACGGCAGGTTCTCCTAAATGTTTGACCAATTTGATACGCAGATTGGCCCAAGAGATGCCTAATACCGAAAGCACGAATTTGATGATTTCCTTGATACTCAAAGCCTGTGGAATATAGACCCCCGATCCCGCCAAAGAACCCATCAGCCAATTGATAAGGGCTTGCTTTAAATGCTTGCCAATATTCGCGGCGAATTTCATAAAGCCCTGTTTTGCCGCATTGACGAGATTACCAACGAAGCCAATAGGGTTTTCTAAGATATTGGAAAAGGCACCACCTGCTTTCTTAAGCCACGGCACTACAGCGGGCGCAACGACCGAGAAGATAATCTCTAAAAGCGCCAACACCGTACCACCGGCCCACGACATGAAATTACCGGCCACATTCAAAAAGGCTTTTCCGATTTTTTGAAATGCCCCGGCCACCAGAACAATATCTTGCCAAGTGAGCGATTTTAAAGTATCTATGATGGTTGTGGGTATGGTAGTAACAAAATCCATTAGCCCTGAAATGGCACCGTTGAACCATGCAAAAGCACGTTCAATGGCGTTCCCTTTTTTAATATTCTTCCATACTTCCTCTTGACCGATAAGAGTCATAAAGCCACCAATAAGGTTTTCTGCTGTCGGTGGATATGCATCGCCTGTAATAGGGTCTTTTCCTAATACTACCCGTAAGAGATCATAGGCAGGTGTACCTTCTGCGAGCAAGGCCAAGGGCCGAAGAATAGCTTCCTTTACCCAGTCCATCATCTGTTTGACCAACGATTTGGCAAAAGAAATAAGACGTTTTATTGGGGTGGTGAAAATACGCTTTGCCCGGCGCCATACATCACCAAGGTCGAATATATCTGACCAACCTAAAGAATCGAGAAACTCGTTAATGGCACTCCTGATACTAGACCCAGTAATGCTCAGACTGTCCATCTGTTCTTTAAACCACGAGCTAACCCTTGAGAAGATACCATGTTCATCAAGTGCATCGGTAATCAATTTTCCGCCAGGTAAAAATTCGACCATAGCCCGTATGATATTACCGGCACTCCGGTCTACCGAACTCATGTTAATGGGGTTCACCCCAAGAATGACCGTGAACATCCGGTAACCGGGAATGTGGTTGGCCTTATCGGCAAAATAGTCCAATGCATCTCCGATACCCAACTTTTGCACTTTGGGCGGGGTTGGCGTAATCTGAGGTTTTAGTTGCACGGCAGCACCTTGCTGTACGGTATGTGTAAGCTCATGGGCTAAAAGATGTTGCCCTTCTCTGGAAGTCGGATCGTATTGGTCTCTATTAAAATAGATATGATTCTCGTGCGTAAAAGCCTTTGCCCGGAGTTCATTGTTCATAGTTTGCGCCTCTCCACCTATATGAATTCTTACCTTTGAGAAATCGGCCCCGAAGCCTGATTCCATATGATACTGGGAGCCTGAAGATAATGGCTCTCCGCCGTTTTTAGTCTTAGCTATGCCCCGTTCTATGCTTGACGAGGAATTTGCTTCTCCAAAACCATTTCTTTGAAGTGTTCCCGTTTCCTCATCCCCATTACCACTGACAGCGAATTTAGCCTGTATTTTTTCCTGTTTGTTTTCTGGCTCCTCTTCTGGTTCAGTTTCCTCGGTTAATTGTAACTCTTGAGCTTTGGTCTGAACAAATTGATTGCTAAGTTCAGGGGTTATTTCGACCGGGGCAACGGGTTCTAAATTGGCTTCGCCCTGAAATGCTGCAGCATCTTCGGCACTGATTTTAGCTTCTTTCTGCGTTTCGGGAACGACCTCTTCCTCTTTTTCTTCGCCTTCGGCTGCTGCTTTTTCTCCTTTTCCTTCTTCTGTGTTCTCGGCCGGTTTTTCTATTGATGCATCGGGAACGGAAGGTTCAGCGGTTTCCGGTTTTTCCTCCTGTGGATTTTGTTCCGGTTCGGCGTCGGAGGTAACCTCGTTTTCTTCTTCCGGTTTTGGTGGAAGGATGCCCTCGATAAGAATGTCGGGGTCTTTTTCGGTGGTCGGACCAACGGTTTTTGTAGCGGTTTGAACAGATGCTGGTGCAATAAAGGAAGTTACACCATCGAAACTGGATGTACCTACTACATGGTCGGCCATTCGGTCGGCTTCTACTTCGTAGATGGAGTCAGGTTTACCAACTTCCAACTTGGTTTGAATAGAAGGAATAAATGAAGAATTACGACGTTCCCTACCCAAAAAGGCCGAATGATGGCCATTTTTCTTTGCGGGTTTTATGGGCGCGGTCTTGGTGAACATAGTTGTAGTTATTTGAAATCACTTGGCCATTTGTAGGTAACCGGATCACAATCATTTACTCCTCCGGCCGCTGCCTTTGCTTCACACTGATTTCCTTTAATATATCCATTTTTTTCCCCGAAAGTGATTCTCGCAATTTCTCCTAAAAATTCTTTTCCTCTCTCACCTTTTGCTACTTCACAACCCTCCATGATTACGGTTCCTCCATCCAATACAAATTTTTCATAAATACCATCTCTATATGTTTTTACAAGTTCCAACGGATAATAATGATCTCCGAAGTAAAACTTGCGTTCGTCGCCTTTAGCAACACCATGGCCCATAAAATGGAGAACGGCAATGAAGTCGTTTAAGTCGTTGTTTTTTTTACTATAACTATCCAAATGTTTTTCAATATCCGGTAAATCGGTAATTCCAAATGATATGTGATCATCTTGCTCACCTCTACTTGTGCCAGTAATTTTTAAAGATATTTCCGTAGGATCTACCGGATTTTCGGGAAAGAAAGAACCTTCTTTCGCTTTTGGATTTGATTGTTTTAACTCTTCTGTTTGTTCGAGCCTTTCCTCTTCGGTTTTTATATTCCGTAATTCATCTTCACTTGGCAACCATTTGTTTATTTTACGTATTTGTGATTCATCCTTAAGGGTTTGTAATACATTAGTCAAAAAGTCGTAGCCCTTTGAGGTATTGGCCAATGACAATATATCCCCAACATCCATATGAAGCACCATCGAATAGCTTACCTGATGCATATTTGATTCGTCGAGCGTAACAAGCGTCTCTATGGCAAAGTTAAATTGGGCATGGTTAAGCACGCGACTTCGAAGATCTGAGGCCAATTCTATTTCCTGTAGGTTTAAACCACCAAAATTGGTGTAATTTTCAATGAGTTGAACCGGGGTCATTGGTTCGGGTTCATTCTCTTTTTTCCGAATACCCAAAGATTTCCCTTTCTGCTGAATAGTATGCGTCAACTCATGTGCCAACAAATACTTGCCCTCTTTTGTATTAGGATTATACTTTCCGTCATTAAAATAAATATCGTTGCCATGCGTGAAAGCTTGCGCATTAAGCTTCTTGCTCATGGCTTTGGCTTTGTCATCGGTATGTATGTTTACCTCGGAAAAGTCGTTTCCAAAGGCCATTTCCATTTCAGATTTTGTAAACTTGGTCATAGGAGAACCACTTCCCTTTGCGGCATTTAATTGTGCGGATAGTCCATTGCTATTTCCACTGCTCTTCTCACCTTTGGTTTGCACCGGTTCTTCTTTCTCATCCTCCATTTTCTGCACCTTATCTTCCTTGGAGCAATCATCGCACTTCGCCTGTACGTCTTCCTCTTCTTCTTTGGCTTGAACAGGTTCTTCCTCTTTTTCAGCCATAGTCTGTACAGGTTCCTCTTCTGCTGCCTGTTGTTTTTGCACAAAGGAAGTAAGTCCGCCCGCCAAGGGGTTGGCTTGCACTTCCTCCTCTTCGGTGCCCATTTTTTGAATGGAGTCTGTTGTATTGGTTTGAGAAACTACGGCGTCGGCAGTTTTATCGGCTTCCACTTCATAAACGTCTCCCGGTTTTCCAATGTTCAATTTGGTCTGCACGGGAGGGATAAAAGGCGTTTCCTGTTGCAGCTCCCCGCTCTCCAATAAATTTTGCGAACTCGGTTTGTTCCTTCTTCGAAATCTTCTTTTTGAAAACATATTAGCGCCATTTTAGGGTTAATAAATCGGGAAGCCATGGAAAATGAACGACCGAAAGTCCCCATGGCAATTGATCGAGCAGCACATCGGCCGCATGGGTTTCCACATGTAGGGTGTACCCCATGGCATCTTTTTCCAACAGGCCCTTTCGTTGCAGAAAATTGATGCGCAGACCTTCTACGCTCGTGCGCTTTAAGGCGGTCCAATGTGCTATTGCAGCTTCGAGAACGGTGCCCGCTTCCGTCCGTTCGAACTCGCTTATGGGCAATTCCCTTGGTACGGGCCGCTGTAAGGGGTAATTGCATAAATGCTTTAAGAGCAATAATTCTTCTTCGGGAAAAACGGTCTCGCCCGTTGCTAAATAATGCAATAGACAAATACCGCGTTGCTGGTGATCCGGACTTATAAATCGGTCATTTTCCAACAGACCGACTTTCTTGAAAAATCGTTTTATAAAAGGGTGTAAAAGCACAATACCGGCATTGACGACCATTTGTTCTGCCTCTGGGTTACCCTCCTTGAAAATATCGGCCGGTATTTCATCCTTAGCGGAAATCCTATTTTTTATTTCTTTGGAAACGGTTTCGTCAGTAGCAAGTGAATTTGTTTCCGCCAGTTCTTCAACCGGAAGCTCAAAGTCAAAATTCAAATTCGATTCGGTCTTCAAGAATTGAAGAAAATCACGATTTTTTCCATTGCATTCCTTTTCTACTTCCGGGACAAAGGATGGCCAGTAGGATCTTAGAAAATCTATAAACTGCCTACTTTCCGGTGCTTCTTGAATATAGTCGAGCGCAGCCTTGATGATTTTTTGCCGAATCCGAAAACCGGCAGCAAAACGATTGCTAAACTTTCCGGAATTTTGTGAAATCAACTCAATAAAATCAAAAAGTTTTCTCACATAACTATCGGGGTAAAGCATGGATGCTAGCTGACGTAATTCTTCAGCGGAACTTTGGTCCACAAATCGTTCCCGCACTTTTGAGGAAGATTTTAATAGTGCGATAAGCTGCGTTTTGAAAGCAGCGTTCGAAGTATCGATTTTTTCTAATTCCAGTTTTACGGAGAACCAGGGCATTCGACCATTTTCCATAAAATAAAAAAACACTTCTTCACGAGTATACGCCCTGGCTTCCTGATATTGGACTTCGGGAAGGGCATACTTTTCCTTTTCAAATTTCCTCAATATGTCCGATAGGGCGTCTGTCAATAATTTGCTTAGAGTTGATAGCTGTTCGGTACTTACATTTAATTCTAGGGAAAGTGCTTCTATTCTAACTGTTTCTTTTATACCGAACTCCAGATCCAATATGGGCGATATTGCTTCCATTGCGTTTTCGATATCCGACGCTAGACTGCGTTTCCGGATTTCGGAAAGGTCATTGTTGCGACAGTTTATAGTCGCATTGATCCTATTGATAGTATGTTTGTTCTCAAATGCCAAAAATCTGTTTGAAAATGTCAAAAATGGAATCCAATACTTCTTTGAGCGTACCGCTCAGGCGCGCGTCTTCTTGTCTTCGTACCTCTAGCAATTTGTTAATGACCGGGTAGGTGGCAAGCAAGGTTCCTAATGCTATTTTGAAGGTGTCCGCAGCATTTTTTGTAAATGGTATCCAAGCTTCGGTAATATTTGTGCGCGCGACGATCGGTTTTTCCCTGCAGGCCTGCACATAAAAGTAGACCAGTATGTTTTCGTAATAAAGACGGAGCAAAAATTCCTGTTCCTTGGCATTTCTTCCAATCGTCAATCCTTCCGAAATCGCTTTTTGGGTCTTCTCGATCTGGGCATAGATTTCAGTATCGAGACCTCCTTCAAAAGTCTTCGAAGTATCATTGAATAGCAGTTTGTAAATCGGTTCGATTTCCCTTGTATAGAATACCTTGACCTCTTTTAGGTCCGATGGGTTTTTTTCAAGTTCTATATCGATAGCCGTTTTTCCATCGTTGATCTTGCGCGCCGTAACCTTTTGGCAATCACCGGGATCTTCCCCTGATTTCGGAACTGAAATTACCTTGGTCTGGGTAGAGGTATCGGAACAAGATGCGTTCTCGGCCGTCAATTTAATGTTGAACGTAAAGGTTCCGCCCGGTTTTACTTCATAATTTTGAGAAAATTGAGCTGCATTCTGTACTATGGGGGCACCCTGACCGAAGTCCCAAGTAAATTCTTGGCCCGCAATGGCGGCACTGGTATTATTGACCGTGATTACGGCAACGGCGTTATCGTTTCTAAAGATCACATCGCCGTTTATGGTAAAGCTGGCATTCGGCTTTCGTAGTACCTGAAACTCTTCGGCCACATTTTGACCGTTTACTTTAAAAGTTATTGTTTTACCAAAATCGTCCACCGCTACGTTGTTCGGGTCGAAGAAGAAATTAGTGTCCTTTTTGATGATGGCATCCGTTAATTCTTTTTCGCCGATATGAGCGGTTACGTTACCATCTACGGGAGTGACTTCCATGAGCACCTGTTCTCCTTCCCCCTCGATCGGAACACAGACATGATCCTTGCCGATAAAGAGGTTGACTTCTTGATCCGGATATACGAAGGTGGTCGCCGGCATGTCGGTACAACAGATATAGGGTAGGCAAAGATCACCGATTACCGTGCCGTGCGAAAGGTTAAAAGTGGCCCGTGTAGCTGAAAGTAGATCTAATGTTTTCTTGTCCAAAAGATCGGTGCGCCCTGAAATACCCTTAAAATCGGTAAATCTTTGAAGGTCGGTGCCCTTCAATACCCTGCTTCCACCTCCTAGACCTAAAGCACCTATGTTCCGTGTTCCAAGGTTTTTGGTCAGTACATCGGTGTTGGTAAATACATTAGGTTTTGTGAATATATCAGGGTTGGTAAAGACGAGATCGCCTAAATTATTTAAACCGGCCTGCGGTTTTTCGTTGGAGTAATAGAGCACTACTAAAGTACCTCCGCGCTCGACGCCGGCTTTGTGTTCCGCTCCGGGATGCGCCTTTACATATTCTTTCAGCACCATTTTTTTCAATAGCTCTTGTTTGCGCTCCAAGATTTTTTCGTACAGCACTTTTACGCGCTCTACCAGACAGCAAGACGAAATGATGCGATTGAGCGTAAAAAAGTAGTTCTCCACATAGGCGGCACCCTGTAGCTTACTGTCTTTTTTGCTGACCTGATTTTGTAGGTTTTTTTTGGCGTCTTGGGCGGCTTTGCATTGTGCTTTTAACGCCGCAATGTATTTGGCCAGGTTTTCTTCGGTAAAGTCTTCAATGTCAACGAGCTTGTTGTCTTCACTTACCTTTAGTTTCCCTATAAGATTACTTGGTATTTCAGCTATGGCGACCTGCAGTTCGGGTTCCCATGTTTTAACGGTATCTTTTAAGATCTTGTCAATTTTAATTTGTATGTCGCTACCGCCATCAGAGGCAATAATTTCTTTGCCGTAAAGTCCGCCAACGGAATCTTCGTTATCGTCAAGTACATCGAGTACGGTATTTTTCTTGGCTCTTGCAAAAAGTATAGATTGCACCTCTGCGGTCGCCGCATTGAATTTTAGGCCCGTTTTCGTTCCCGTTAGCCCCGAAATAGTTGTAAATGCCGAGGGTTGAGCGCTTGGTGTAGGGCTGTGGGCGGAATCGGTTACCAAATTCGCGCCCAAAAATTTATAATCTAAATGAAGTCCTTTTTCTTTGGCACTAAAGCGGGTCAAGAATTTGGTGCTTCCCGAAACCAAACATTTTTGTTCTTCGTTCCAAGCCTGTAATATCACCTGTAGGTCGTCAAAATACATATTGTACTTATCATAGTCCAAGGTGGTTTCATCGGCATTGTTACCAACGGCGATAGGCATAATATCGAATGCAAGTCCCTTTTGCGTGCGAATGTTCTGTATTTCCTGTACCGCCGAAACGATATTTTGGCCTACATGGCCTTCTACACGATAGAAATCATGATCGTCAAAACAATAATCCAACGGGTCGAAATCTTCCGATGGATATCCTTCTTTATAATAGTTCAAGGTATCGCCCTTAACGTCAGCGTTCCAAGTTTCGAGCATCGTTTGAAATTCTGTGGGCCGACCGGAATTGTAATAAAAGGGTAACGCCCTTTTTCCCAAAGGATATTTGTTGTTTATGGATGGAGTAATACGGATGTCTTTTTGAACCGAAGACGTGAACTGTTTTATCATTTGCATGATTCGCCTAAAGAGCAGCTGTAGTTTTTCGAGACTCTCTTTGTTATCGTGAATAGACGAAGGATAAAAGGGATGTCTCAGAAGAGTAGGTGCATTATAGATTTCGCCCAATAGAACATGCTTTGGAAAGGCCAAAGGATCTGGACAGCATATGGTATAGTGTTCACGAACTGTTTTGAGCAATTCGTTATAGGCAGTGGCCAGATCTTTATAAAAGTCGTAGACATATTGAAAGTTGAGGTCGTGGGCCTTCAACTTGGCAATGTTTCGGGTAAGGTCAAGCCCCGACTCGTTCGCAAAAGGCTTGAAGATATTCATTTCGCCCAGCTGAACGATTCTATTGAACAGCCCGTTGAACTGCACGAAATAGGCATTCTTTAAACTTCCGACCGATGCCGCCGAACCACTATTGATAATAGCGCGTTCGGTAAAATAAGTGTCGATTTTGTTCAGTACATCGTTTTTCGAAGGGGTAAGCAGACCGCCGAAAATAGAATCGTTTTCGGCAATTTTCTTGGCAGTATCGATCGAAGTAACAAGTACACGAAGATTATGGGCCGCTTCCCTGCCTTGGGCATTGCAATCTACCGGCGAGCAATCTTCCTCCTCCTTTAAAAAACTTTCGAGGTACAGCAAGGCGACCATACGGTCTTTGGTAATACCGGTCTGGGTCTGAAATTGGCCCAGCGGTGAAACATCGCTGGCAGAGCTGTCTTCCTCAAGTTCGTAAAGTTCGACCACACCTTCCCCTTGAAGAAAATGGCCATATTTTACGTTCTCGTCAGTGAAGGTCTTAAAACCTTTATAAACGGTTTCGCCTTTTTTTAATAGATCACCATCTGTGGTCACCGCGACACCTTGGGTCAGCTGTATGTTGGTGCCGGTAGATTTTACCTCCAGTCCGCATACGATGCCAACTCCTATAAGGGAGGTTCGACTCAGCTTATCCTGAAAGTTGATATGGTCGATGACCTCGTTCAACTGGTCGTCGGTGAGTACCTGATTGTCCACAAACCTGTGGTACAAAGGCACTTGCTTGTTTAATACGTTATTCGCTGCCATTTTCTTTCTTTTTTAATTCTCCAAGGGATGATCTATTCAATATTATTGAGGTACCTGCCTCACCGTCTTCATTGCAATCGTGTAAAGTTCCTGCCGGATAAATGGTATCCAATCGATGAAGCAGGTCTACCAATGGTTTTAAGAATTCGTTCTCGGTTTGGTCGTTCGGCGATTCCATTTTCTTTTGCAACCAATTTTGATAGAGCCCTTCCAACTGTTTCATTTGGCTGGGTTTCGCATTTCCGACTTCCGTTTCAGTTTCTTCTTTCAAGGGGGAACCGATCCAACAAATGCGGGTCAAGATGTGCGCCGGTACTTCGGCACGTATTACATTCTCGGTAAACTCTCTAAAATAGAGGTTCGAGAATCTTTTGGTCCAGCCGGGCAAAACGACTGTCAATCTGAAGGAATAGGGGTCTTGGGGTTTGCACTGTTCGCAATTCTCGTCTACACAGATATCCATAAATTTTTGGGTGGCATCGGTATCCGTTTTGTCGGGCTTCAATAGAATATTCTCGAAGAGGAAAACCCCTTCGTCGGTAACCTTATCGAACATAAAGGCCGCATATTCTTTTATAGTGGCTTCTGCTACCGCTCTATCGGAGTAGTATTGAATGTGTCTCGCAACGACCTCCTTGCTCTTATCGATAAGGTTGAAGTACCATTGGTCACCATCTTCCGTAGGAAGCAGATCGTAATTGGCCTCGTCCCATGCCAATGAAATTGTTTTCCAAAGTTCATCTTCGGCCTCGATCATCGAATCATAATGCTTGCTACTTGAGAACATGATCGTACCGTCGGTATGGCGTACCCTCCATCGCCATTCGTCATTAGGGTCATCGGTAGGGTCTGAATCAACTTCGGGATAAAATTCATAGTAATAGCTTGTCAAGTCTCGTCTCGAATAGTCCCTGACACCCAATAACCGTGCGATTCTATGTTGTAGGCCAGAAACGTTCAACGTGTCCCAAACCCCATGTTCGGTGCCGTTATAGTTGAAAGCCTTACCACGGTCATAACCCAGTTCTGCGTATTCATCCAATAGTTTTGCCTTATGCCATAGGCTTGCCTCTTTGGTGTCCAAGCCGAAAAGGTCGACCATCAAAAAGACATAATCGTTCATATTCTCCGAGAAACGGGCCAACAAATGATCGAGCAGCTTCCCCTTTCTTTCGATAAAATCATCCAGTTTTGCCAAGGCCGTATTTGCATCCTCATTAAAGTCTGTATTGTTTTTTATGATTTTATCGAGGTGTTTGATGTCGGTCAGTTCATCGAGATAGTAGGTGTTGCCACCGTGCATATCTCCCGACATCAATTTTCCGATATTCTGTAAATGACTGAAATAAGTGGCCAGCACTTGATCGAAAAAGCTGAGGTAGGCTTTTAACTGTAATGCTTGGGCGTGGCGTTCTGTCGGTTCATTGAGCGAAAGGCCCGCCTCACCGATACCGTAAATGTTCGGAAGATCGTTTTGAATACTATGGTAGGTGCCACTATTCAGATATTTGCCTTCGGGAATTTCAATATCATCATAAGTCAGTTCAAGCGATATATTGAACGCTTCGAATTTTTCTTGAAAGGCGGTTTTGATTCTTTCCTGATCGATGGTTATAGGAATCACATCTTTAAAAACATTGATGATACTGTTGTTCAAACACAGCTTGAGTACTTTGTCAAAACCTTTCGGGAAGCAAATTTTCCATTTATTTTCCTGTGGGTTGCATTCATCATCCGCGTTTTCACCTTCCTGCTCGTTGCAGGGACACGACATTAATGAAATATCACGAATACTTTTTACTCCAGGTGTTTCGGCAATAATTTGAATCAAGTCAGAAAGGCGGATCTCGGTCTGAATATTGGCATTTTCCAGTTCTTCGTCCGTTATAAAGCCATGTTCCAAAATTGGGCCGTTATAAATGGCATCGGTCGTCTCGCCCTGATCGAGCAGTTGTGAAAGTGAATAGCGCTTTACGGATGGGGAAACATGTTCTTGAATACGAAAAAGTAGTTCGACCACAACGTCGTGGGCATTAGCCGTTTTTTCAATTTCGATATCCCCGCAGACCTGAAATTCGAATTCGCCGACCTCTTCGACCTTTATAAGATCTTCGCAGAGATTGCGGTTGGTGTGGTAGGCTTCCGAAATGTAGTTTGTAATTTCTTCGACCTTTGCGAGCCGTTGTGGATCGTCTTTTTCGAGTTTCTGAAAGTTGCTGTCCAGTTCAAAAAAGACATTGTTCAGTCCTTGTAAGGTAAACTCGTCTTTCTTTTCGTAATGGGGAAGCAGGTCATCGGAATAACTCAGTTTTCCCTTAGGGTCTTCGGAAGAAACCTCGTCTTTAAGGGAGCAGTGCATGTAAACTTTACTATCACTATTAGGGCGAATAAAGGCATTTTTTATTCCGGGTATGTCGATAAATAGTTTTCGATAATCCCTTTCACTTATAGGCTTGGTTGTGAATATTTCTTTCGCGGTTGGAAAAACGTCTTTTAGGTTTTTCGTGCCGGTTAACGGTTCGGCGACCAGATCGGGTATAGGCGCATTAATGCGATAGCCGAGATCGGTAATGGCATAGCAGAGTGCCTCTAAAAAGGTGATTCCGGGATCATGGGTGTTGTAGTCCGTCCAAAGTTGGCTCGACATGGCTTCGATATGTTGCATGCCTACTTGTCTGAGAAAACCGTAGTCCCGATCATTTTGGGTATCTATATGTTTTGGTATCGTTAAGGTTTCCATGCATTAACAGATTTGTGCTTCTTCAATTTTATGACTTTGTGCCGGTGCTAGAACGGCTAAGGCGTTGCTAGGGGCAATTCTTTTTTCGGGATTTATGACCCCTTCCGTCGGAATGTGGTTCATTTTAAATTCCTCTATATAATCTACATACTCGAGATTCTCCATAAAATTGATGACATCGTACTCATAGATAGTATTATTGAATTTTATTTCGGCTGTCGGGTCAAAGGCCCAGGGCGCCAGTAGGGCGATTAGATCTTCGCTCAATATGCCCTTGTAGAGATTGTAATCGTACTGTGCATAAAAGCGTACCTTAAAATCAAACTGTACCAATTCGTAAATGGGGTTTGCCACTTCGAGATTTACGTGATGCCCGTGCTTTGGTGCCAGATAATTTTTTATCTCATCTTTGGTATTTTGGCTTACGGATGGATACAGCGCTAAAGATGCATTTGCGTCCGTAACCTTTGGCACAATGACCAGTGTCACGTGGCCTGGACATAATTCATCTACCTTGTTTCCGTCATATTTGGTATGGTTTAGGCATTTGACCTTGTAGATCTTTGGGAAAGCCTGTAAGGTCAGATGCTCATAGTCCCATAAGGTCAAGGCCCTATCTTTGTGTCGAAGACGTTCGCTGATTCTTCTGTAAAAATTGGTATCCGTTTCGGTATTTCTTCCGCCAAACGATGCGTAGGGCTGTTGAACCGATTTTATTTTTGATTTTCGCTGTGCCAATTGTTTAATTTCCCCTGGCGGAAGACCGGCATCCAAATGATCAAGAACATTACTGTTATTTTCAAAAGTGGCCGTGGCAGCTTGCGTATGAACGCCCACAAACCGTGCTATAGCTTTGGGTTTTTTTTCCAGTTCAGCTTTTAACCAGATAAGGCCATCGTCTAAAAGATAATTGTTGCTTACACTCTCTTTCGGTAGGCTGAACTGAACGATACCTGATCTAAGGAAATTGTTGGTGGTGTTTTGTATGATATGTTCTTCAGTAAGTTTTTGCCACAGATTATCTTCTGCCGTAAGTACTGCCCATTCAATTCCATCAAATGGGCCGAACGAACTTAGTGCTGGGTCTTCACTACCCTCGGCAACTTGAAACAATATAGAAACGTTATCCCGGGCCTTTGCATTCGAAAGCCCGATGTAAAAGCTATTTTTTCTGTAGTTGGGCAACAATGTTTTTTCGGGTGATAACGGAGTAAGTATTTGGCTACCGAACGGATTTAGATGAATAAGATTTAAAGTATCCCCATCTTCAAAAGATAGGCTTGCCTTGGCGGAATAGTCTAAAGACAGCGAATTGGCCAAAGGGGTGTAGGGTTCATTGGGCAGATCTTCAGGCTTGACGGTATAGGTTTCCAGGTCACCGCTATTATCTTCTTTCGGGATCAATTGACCAGATTTACTAACTACGGAAACGTAGATGCCGTTGTATAGGTCGTGGTAGAAAGATTCTAAAAGCTTTAACGTTATTTTTCCGCCCTTTAAGTTCTCAAGTATTTTTTCTTTAGGAATAATCACCTGTGGGGTCTCGGTAAACATTTCGCCTATGCTATCTTCTTTTTGAAAATCGGAGGAAACGGAGAGTTTGAATTCTTTACGCATAACATCCGTCTCCACTACCTCGGTCGGTATTGTTTCTGTGGCAAATAAATTGTTCAATGTAAACATGGTGTACGTTTGAACAATTGGAGTGTCATAGAGTAGTGCATAACCTAAATTATTGAACGTATTCACTTTTTGAGCTGCAATGACATCTTCATAGTGCTTATAATGATTACTGAAATTCGGTGGAACGTTCAACCAATTGAAATTCACATCAAAGGAAGAAATGTTCTTGCCCACAAATTCTTTGCTTTCAATCGTTAAAGCGGAATTTTTCTTGGGTCTTGGGCCAAAAGGCATAAAAGGTTTGTCGGGCAATTGCACGCCGATTTCGTTCTGTACGATCAGATCGGTCACCCCGATAACCGCTACGGTGACATCGATTTTAGTGACCTTTACATTTTTTAGGGCCTTGTAGGCATCGGCACTATCGAAACGAAATTTTAGCACCGGTAAAGTCGTATTCATCCGTTTCAGATGGATTTCTTCATAATAAGCAGTAATCGGTTTTTCATCGACAGGAATCTCGATAGTCCAGCTTTTCTTGTTAGCTGGATCGGGAATAGCTTGAATTTCTTCTGTCCAACCTTCTTCGGTAGTAAGGCTGGCAAAGATCAGTCCGTTATACCCAAAATTTTCGGTAAGGCTACAATCGACCGTAATTATACGTTCTCCCTCTTTTAATGCAAAAATTTCCCCGGCCAGGGCTATTTCCAGATCGACCTCGAGCCATTCGTTATCCCCAAAGGCAGACCACGTTAGGTCTCCTTCCAAGGGTTCCCCCATACCTTTTATGGTATTGGGCTGCGTTGCATATTTTAGCTTGTTTTCTTCATCTGTGTAAATGGAGTGCATGGCGACCACCTGTGTTTGGTCGGTCACGAAATTGCTATCCATAGCATAATTTATGGGGTTACCTTCGGAATCTTTCCCAGCCTCGAGCAGACTGCCCCCTTCCACCAATTCGGAAATGGCATTTTTGGCCATTTCAAAAACAACATGTACCGTATCAGGAGAAAAAGCTTGTGGTGAAAGTTGTAATACTTCTTTGTAGTAAAAATCAAGATGGCGCTTGGGTATACCATTCAAACTTGCCTGCGGATAATCGAGCAACTTCAGAAATGCCACAAAAAGTGACAAATGCGGTTCTATGGTGCCGTTGAAGTACTTCTTTAAGGTCTCTTCAATGGCATCCTTTTCAGGAAAAAAGTTCTCCCAGTCCCCATCAGGTTTCGGATTGTTGTTCAGGCCCGGTTCATCGGTCAGAATCGTTGCGTTCGTCAACTTGAAAAAATTGATCAGCGAGGCATAATCTTTTGCAAAGCCCAACCAATCTTCGGGAGTAAGTTCGTGTAATTTCATATTTTCGGGTACTAGAGCATCCAACAAGCGTTGCACTTGCGTGGTACCTTCCCGGATCAATGGGTTGCTATGTTCACAACTTATACTCATATAGCGATGTTTACAACCGGTTTCTGAATTTCGGTAGCCTCGTTGATATAAAATGGGTATACCATATTGAACCTCGAATTACTCGATCGAATGATATAGTCGATTTCGATATGTACCCTTCCTTCGTGTATGAAACTTTCATCGATTGCTATTTTTGAGGGTTCGATACGGGCTTCGTGGTAGAGAATGGCGGTCTTAATAAGGTCGATGAGGTAATTTTTCATCGTAAGATTGAACGATTCAAAAACCATTTCATTGAGATTGCAGCCATAGGACGGTTGCATAATGCGCTCCCCCTTAATGGTGCCCAACAAGATTTCGAGGCTTTTTTCAATGTCTTCTTTATCACTGGTCATTACCACTTTTTGTTCATTGGTGCTGAACGTCGGTGGAAAACCCCAACCTGTGCCCGTAAATGGTCTTTTCGTGTTCATATTTTCAATAGTTATTCTGTTATAGTGTGTTAACGTAATTGGTCTGAGCCGGATATTTTAAAACTACTAACCGATCAAAACCGTTGGTGCCCCGGCCACGATCGTACCCCCATGAGCCGTTGAATCGCCTAGTCTCGCTGCGGGCATTCCGCCTATAAAAACGGTAGAAGACCCTGCAATAATGGAGTCTGGTGGCCCTGTACAGATAGCCATATCTCCAACCCTTGCGGCGGGCATACCAGCGATTAGAACTGTCGGTTCTCCTGCTGGCAAAATTGGCCCACCAACGTGTGGTGTGGGTCCCGGGCCTACCATTGGGCAAACATGCATATCGTTTATTCGTGCTGCTGGTGCTCCCATGTCAATTGATTTGTACGATGCTTCCTTTTACCGTAGTCGAGCCCGACGATGACAGTTCGGCCGTACCACTTGCTTCTATTTTGGCTTCTGCTTGAGCAGCCGCCTTTATGTTGACGCCTTCAATTTTTACGTCTCCAGCACTCGTTTTTAAATTAATGTCCTTACCACTTTCCAAAGTGATGCCATCACTGTTCATTATAATGGAATTGTGGTGGTCGTCCGACAAAGAAATTTCATCCGCATCATCGGAAAGGAAAAGTTTTTTTCCCGATGGGAGTGTGACCATAACCGACTTTTCGTCGTCATTGATCATAAACTCGATTCCAGCTCGAGTGACCCACCCTTTTTCATGGTTATCATCACTTGCTGGGATTGCGGAGGGCAGGTTACTGCTATTAAAACTGCCCAAGATTATGGGATTGTTCGGATCATCATTCATAAAGCCCAAAACGACCTCGTCACCGATTTCAGGTCGATTGACTATGCCGCGGCCATCACCTGCACCCACTGTGGCCATTCGGGCCCATACGCCCTGGTCATCTGCATTCATAAGCGGAATGTTGACCAAAATCCGTTCGTCGTTATCGGGGTCCCCCTCGATTTGAGTTACGATACCGATTTGCAAACCGTTTGTGGCGGGTTGTAAGCCAGCGGCCGGTAGGGTACTGGTTTCGAATTGTTGGGCATAGGGCTGTGGGTCGAGACCAAATTGTACATCGACAAGCCAATTGCCGTTCGATATTTCATGCTTTACCCCGCTTACAAAAGCCTTGCCGTTGAAACGGTCCCCTAGGCCCTGTAGTTCGATAATCTTGCCCGCGCTTATTTGTGAGATACCTTGAAACTGCGCACGCCCCCTGACTTTTGATAGTTGGTGACGCAGTAGGGTAGAATCTGCCCATTTTTGCAAGACTTCATCGGGTTGCTTGGCATTATTACGGATAATCATTTCCGTATCGGTATATACTTCGCTCAACTTTCCGTATTCAAAATTTCCGGGCGTAACCGGACTTTGATCTGTAGCTTCTATTTCGGTGATTTCGGTTTTGGAATAGTCCCAAGTCTGCCCTTTTACGGTACTGATTTGGGTGGCCGCATCGATTTCTGCATCTAGGGAAAGTAGGGTGGAACCAAAATTTACGGCCTCGGTGGCCTCTTGGTCAAAATCGGGCGCCTTGATATTCAGAGTTTCTTTTTCCCCGATAACGAACAGCCCGTTGGTTTCCGCTCTAGAGACGATATAGTCCCAATCGGTCGCATCGAATTGTACGAGTTCATTGTGATTGAAATCGGTGGCTTGAATGTCTGATTTGATTTCATAGTTACCCAAAATTTCCGCCCAAGCATTCGATTCGGAAAAATCATAAAAATAGCGACTCTTCCGAATCTTGGTCATTTTTACGGCCTCGTGGGCACAATCAATAATTAGATGGCTCTTGCCAGTGCTCCGAACTTTGATACTGTGTTTGGTAACGATACCTTTGAAAATACATTCTTCATCGGAATGGTAGCCAACCAAAATTTCGATTTCGTTGCCGGGTAAAAAATAGTCCGCTTCACTGTTGGCGAATGTTTGGTCGGCTGCAGAGCCATCAATGATGATAAGCTTTGCTCTGGGAACCCGATTCACTTCTTGCCACACGGCAATGCTTTTTACGCTGATAGTTGCCGGCAGAGTGTTGCCATCACTCAAAAGGGTAAAGGTCACCGTGTCCGATGTTCTAGAAGTCGATATGGTCTGTTTTTCTGCCATTAGTTTACCGTTTTATCAAGAGGGGGAAACCAAAGACGCTGGCCTTGCGCTAATTTTCTAAAATGAGCCAGGTCGTTGATCTTGGCCACTTCCGCATAATATTTTGAATCCCCATAAATTTTAAAACACATTAAGGGCAGGGTGTCGCCGGCCTCCGCAATCCGCATATGGCTGATATCTGGCGATTGGTTGTTTTCTTCCCGAACGCGTTGCTCATCTTCCTTAAATTCCCTGAACGCACATTTAAGCATTGCGCGAAGGGGTTTGCCTTCGCGATTGAAAAGTTTGTATTCAATATCTACTTTTTCGAGCTGGCACTTAAAAATCAAGGCGCCCCAACACAGTTTGAGGTAACGCGGTTTATGAATTTCCCCTTCGTGGTCCATAGCCACTTTTTTGAAATGCTCGATATCGTCCTTTACCCCATTTTCTGCATCGGATTCGTTACCCAGTGCCCCCGTTCGATCCAACAGAAAATCAAAATTCATTTTTATGGGTTCGGTATTGTTGTGGTTATTTTGTTGTGCACTGGTGCCTTGGGCCTGTTCATCTGAAAAATTAATTTGAGTGGTCTGCGTATAATTTTCCGGATTGACATGAACGACAAATGGTTCGACATCTGTCAATTCTTGTTCGAATTTTGGGTCGCTGTACGACTTTACCGTCATTTTTTCGTTCATGGAAAAGCTCATCTCATCTATTTTCTTTGCGTTCTAAAATATCTAATACCGATTCCACGCAGGCGGCTATTATACTTTCTTTGTCTTTTTTAGCACTCCCTGAAGTAGGGAGTTGTTCTGGTTTTTCTTCTCCATTGACATTGACTTTTATGTGCAATTGGTTTATCTCTATTGGCATCTTTCTTATCCTTTTGAAATTCTGAAATAGCGATAGTGCAGTTCCAACGATTCGATGGCCACCGCACTTGATTCCGCATTAAGATCGCTCACGCTCCATTTTTTGGGCCAGGCATGAATTACGTTCCATGTAAAAAGTGGGTCACCTTCTTCGTTCAACATAGATATGTCTAGTGTCACCGGCTTGATGATTGTCGATTCGAAGGCATCAAAGCACCACTGAATCAAATCGGAATCTTTGAACAGGCCGCGTTTTAGGGTAAGGTCATTGTATTTCGACCGTATCGGCAATACATGTTCAAAACGATTCTCTCCGCCCTCGGCCACTGTTTCGGTCTGCATCTCAACTGAAAGGCCTCCCACCGATTGAAACTGTGTGTCAATGGTGCTAGAGCCGATACCGTTAAAGGAAACCCTAAAATAAAAACTGACCGGTGGATATACCTCCATGCCTATGCGTATTCTAGGGTCAGGCCTTCATGAACGATTTCCATGCTCTCTATGGCCACTTCATTACCATCGCTTTTCAGGTCGGTGCTCTGAATTTTCATCGGCCAGCAGCGTTTCACCTTCCAAACTACGGTCGGTTCGTGTTCTTCATTGAGCAGGCTGATGGTAATGTCCCTTCTTTCGATGGTATTCAACTTTACCGTATTCATCCAATCGAAATATTCGTTATCACTTGCGAACGAACCACGTTTCATGGTGATATTGCTGAATTTTTGCATACCCGGCATCTTCGTTTTATGATATTCGGGACTTGCGCCGTGTCGATATTCGATAGGCTCGATTTCCATGTCTAGACCTGAAATTTCCGTGAAGCCGATTTTTGTTCCTCCCCAGTCTACCTGAAAATGAAACTTTACTAAAGGATACTCATTCATAGTATTCGATTTTAAGTTTTACTTTATTATTTTGATTAGGCCTCTAACATTTTGTGCGAGAAGCGCAGTATGATAAATTCTGCGGGCCTGACGACCGCCATTCCTATTTCTACGATCATTTTGCCGTTGTACACATCGTCTGGGGTCATGGTTTCGCCCAGACCTACCTTTACAAAAAAGGCCTGTTCAGGCTTACTGCCCATCAAAGCGCCGGCACGCCATTGCAGAATCAAGAAATTTTCGATCATCGCCTTTACCTTCACCCAGGTATTCGCATCGTTATTTTCAAAAACAAACGGCTCGCTGGCTTTTTTTACGGATTCTTCCACCATGTTGAAAAAACGACGAACGGAGACGTACCGCCATTCGTTGCTATTGCCATCTAAGGTGCGTGCCCCCCAGACCAAAGTACCTTTGCCCGTAAAGGCACGAATTACGTTGATGGATTTTCCGGTGGAATGCACATTAAAACTATCGTTATCGGTATTGTCAACTTTGACCGTTGGGCCATTGATGAGGTTGATACTTACATTGGCAGGAGCCTTCCAAACGCCTCGGGTGCTGTCGGTACGGGCGTAGATACCCACAACGGCCGGAGAGGGCGGCATGGAGATGGTAAAATCGTTCAACAACGTTTTCACGTCAGCTACGAAAGCGTTCGTGAAATAGGTAGAAATGTTAGCGTTATGAGAAGCCGCAATAC
>ENA-ORXU01000478-ORXU01000478.1-marine-metagenome-genome-assembly--contig:-NODE-478-length-45546-cov-4.521498_pt1 | contig 45546 bp, 35 predicted proteins | sample MGYA00237869_ERZ511484 | MGnify/ENA metagenome assembly ERZ511484 | reverse complement strand
CTGCCGATAAAATGATGGCAAAAAAACCAACGTATCCGGTTGAGCACGCTGTAAAAGGTATGCTACCGAAAAATCGACTCGGTCGTCGAATGTTCAAAAAATTATTTGTGTATGCTGGTGCGGATCATCCACATCAAGCGCAACAACCTAAAGAATTAAATATCTGATCATGGAAGTATTGAATGCAATTGGAAGACGGAAAAGTGCCGTGGCACGCGTCTATCTGAAAAAAGGAAAAGGGCAAATCACTGTCAATGGTCTGAAAATGGAAGACTATTTTACGACTAAACATATTCAATATAAAGTCAATCACCCCATCTCATTAGTTGAAGATGCCGGAGAATATGACTATAATATTAATGTAGATGGCGGAGGCTTCAGAGGTCAGGCAGAAGCGGTGCAATTGGGTATTGCACGTGTGCTCGTTAAATTAAATGAGGACAACAAGCCTGTATTAAAAGCGAATAAATTAATGACGCGTGATGCACGTGTTGTTGAGCGTAAAAAATACGGTAAGCCTAAGGCACGTAAGAGCTTCCAGTTCAGTAAGCGTTAATTTTTTAGAAGTGATAAAAAACGAATCATGCAAAAACCAACATATAACGAATTATTAAAAGCAGGCGTACACTTCGGTCACATGAAGCGTAAATGGAATCCAAAAATGCGTCCTTACATCTTTATGGAGCGTCAAGGAATTCACGTCATCGATTTAAATAAAACTTCTGATCAACTCGAGCGAGCCGGTTCGGCATTAAAACAAATCGCTAAATCAGGTCGGAAAATCATGTTCGTCGCTACGAAGAAACAAGCCAAAGAGATTGTTTCACATGCAGCACGATCAGTCAACATGCCATACGTAACCGAACGATGGTTGGGTGGTATGATGACTAACTTCTCCACCATTCGTCGTTCTGTGAAAAAAATGCAGAACATCGATAAAATGTTAGCGGACGGTTCATTGACAAGCGTAACTAAAAAAGAACGTTTGACATTGACGCGCGAGCGAAACAAACTGGAAAATGTTTTGGGCGGTGTTGCTAATTTGAATCGCTTGCCTTCAGCTGTATTCATTGTGGATATTTTCCATGAGCACTTAGCAGTTGCAGAAGCGCAAAAATTAGGATTGACAACATTTGGTATGGTGGATACAAATTCTGATCCAAACCAAATTGATTTTGCTATCCCTGCAAATGATGATGCTTCAAAATCTATCGAAATGATTACGAGCTACATTACAGGTTGTATCAAAGAGGGATTAGACTCACGCAAAGAAGCAAAAGAAAAGAAAGAAGAAGAAGCGGCGGTCTAATCGGTATTAAAATAATTTCAATAAAATAAAATAAGGAAGTCAATGGAAGTTAAAATTTCAGCGGCAGACGTCAAACGATTGCGTGATACCTCAGGTGCAGGTATGATGGATTGTAAAAAAGCACTCACTGAAGCAGGTGGTGATTTTGATGAGGCTATTGCCATTTTACGTAAAAAAGGTCAAAAACTCTCTGCGAAACGTGCAGACCGACATGCCAAAGAAGGCGTTGTTCTCGCTCACGTCAATGATGGTCAAAATAAAGGTGTCATAGTTAAACTCAGTTGCGAAACAGATTTTGTGGCTAAGAATCAAGACTTTGTCGATATGGCTCAGTCCATTGCAGAAATGGCATTGAAAAATTTCCCAGGTTCTAAAGACGAATTGTTGGGAATGGACTTCGGCGGTATTTCTCTTCAAGATAAAATCACGGAGCAAATCGGTGTGATCGGTGAGAAAGTAGAATTGGCCGAGTATAAAAAATTAGAAGCGGATGCGGTGGCTCCATATATACACATGGGGAATAAAGCGGCGGTACTCGTAGGATTGAACGTCCACAACGGAGACGCCATTGATGCCGGAAAAAATGTAGCCATGCAAGTGGCGGCTATGCGCCCGGTAGCGGTTAACAAGGATCAAGTAGATTCTTCAATTGTAGAAAAAGAAATAGAGATAGGCAAAGAGCAAGCTCGTCAGGCTGGAAAACCTGAAGCAATGCTTGAAAAAATTGCCTTAGGCAAATTAAATAAATTCTTCAAAGAAAATACGCTGATGTCACAGGCATATGTCAAAGACTCAAAGCAATCTGTGGAGCAATATTTAAAATCAGTACATCCCGATTTGGTCGTGACGGATTTTCGTCATGTCACATTAGGGTAATTAAAAAAAAGCGAATGATTTTTCATTCGCTTTTTTTATGGGCGTATATTTGAATTCAATATTTTAACTACCTCTTTTATGTCTGACTTAAAATATAAACGCGTTCTTCTAAAATTAAGTGGAGAATCACTCATGGGAGACAAGTCTTTTGGTATTCATCCGGAACGGCTACAACACTATGCACGAGAAATTCAATCCTTGATCGAACTTGGGGTTGAAGTGGCAGTTGTGATTGGCGGTGGGAATATTTTCAGAGGATTGCAGGCTGGAGACTCTGGGATTGAGCGTGTTCAGGGCGATTACATGGGCATGATGGCGACCGTGATCAACGGAATGGCACTCCAAAGCGCACTCGAATTAAAAGGCGTGTACACAAGACTCATATCAGCCATTGAGATGAAAGAGGTTGCGGAATCGTATATCCGTCGACGTGCCATTCGACATTTGGAAAAGGGACGCGTCATAATATTTAGTGCTGGAACTGGAAGTCCATATTTTACAACGGACTCAGCTGCGGCATTGCGAGCCAATGAAATCAATGCTGAAGTGATATTGAAAGGCACTCGGGTGGACGGAATATATTCCGCCGATCCGGAAAAGCATCCTGAAGCCGAGCGTTATGATCAAATATCCTTCGCACGTGTAATCAGCATGGGATTAAAAGTCATGGACATGACAGCATTCACGCTGTGCCAAGAAAATGACTTGCCCATCGTTGTATTTGATGTGAACGAGCCTCAAAACCTCACGCGTTTAGTGCAGGGCGAGCCGGTTGGGACGTTGGTGCATTAACAAGAAATGTTGAGCGTCTAATTCTTAGAAACTTATTAATTTTATCAAATGAAACACCTTAAACTTGTTCCTCTAATCTTATTATGGGTTGCGACATTCGTCGATATAGATGCCCAAATCGTTGATATTCCTGATACAAATTTTTTAAATGTGCTTATCGCAAAAGGTGTGGACTTGAATGGTGACGGAGCCATTCAGGTTACGGAGGCGGAAGCGGTGGATACTTTGTGGGTATTTCAAAGTGGTGATATTGAATCACTTACTGGTATCGAGGCATTTATTAACATGGAAAATTTTCAGTTTGAATTTAATAAGGTGCGGTCGCTCGACCTGTCTAATTTGACTAATCTAAATTATCTCAACCTCAGTAGTAATGAATTAGACAATTTAACTTTAGATGGTTTGAATCAGTTAGAATATCTTGGTTGTGGAGGTAATAATTTAATAAGCCTCGATTTAAGTTCATTGAAGAAATTAAAATCAATGGATCTTGATTATAATCAGCTGAATACACTGGATATCAGTGGCCTAAAAATGCTTGAAGTTTTTGAAGCGAATAATAACCAGATAGATACATTTATTACTTCCGAACATCCTTTGTTGTATGGATTTATATTGGACAATAATCAATTAAGAAGATTGCCACTTAACGGCATGCCGAACTTAGAAGAAGTTTATATAGCTTCTAATCAACTTACAGAGCTTGATGTTGCTGCCTTCCCAATCCTGAACACGGTCAGCTGTAGCGATAATAATTTAACATCGTTAATCATAAATAATGGTCTAAGAAAAGATTACTTAGAGTTTGCTGAAAATCCTGACTTGCAACGAATTTGTGTTGACTTTTTTGAATTACAAGTTGTGCAGGAGGCTGTGGATAATTATGGTTATGTGTCTTGCGAAGTCGGAACTTATTGTCCGTATGCAACTTCCGATCCGTATCGCGTGTCAGGTTCTGTTTATTCTAGTCCTATTTTTTCTGCCAATAATAAAATTCCGAATGCAAAATTAAAGATTGAATATGTAGGTGGAGAGTCTTTTTTGTTTGCTGATGTGTACGGTGATTATAGTATTGATGTTCCCGAAGGTGATTATCAACTGTCGTATATTAATACATATTCAAATTTTTTGCAGGCACATCCAGAAGGAGGCGTATCATTTACATTTCCGGGAGATTCAAGTCAAGTTATACAGAATTTCCATACTGACTCAACCGATTATTTAGATTTAGGAATTTATGCAGTTCCTATTGATGACGCACAGGCAGGATTTGAGGTTAACTATGTTATCATTGTTGAGAATAATGGTAAAAGCCAGCCAGATGGAATCGTTGAAATTACATATAATCAGAACTTTGCAGATTTTATTTCTGCTGAACCGGCAGCTGACGTGGTTTCAGATGGGACCGTAACTTGGTACTTTGATGACGTGTTGCCATTCTCAAACATGGTTTATAGAATGAGACTAGAACTCAATAGACCAACAGACCAACCACCTCTGAATGATGGTGACATATTTAAACTTAACGCTAAAGTTACGCCTCAGATTGATGATGTTAATCCAGAAGACAACGAATTTGAATTATTTCAAACGGTTGTTAATTCTTTTGACCCAAATGACAAAATGTGTCTGCAAGGTGGTCGTCTCGATCCTGAAATGGCTGGTGAATTCGTTCATTATAAAATACGATTTGAAAATACGGGTTCTGCAAACGCAATAAATATTGTTGTCAAGGATGTGATTGATACGACAAGATTCGATATCAATACGTTAATTCCTCTAACAAGCAGTCATACATTTGATACGCGCATCACGAATAATGAAGTCGAGTTTATTTTTAAGGATATCCGCTTGCCATTTGCAGATTCTATAAATGATGGGTATGTAAATTTTAAGATTAAGTCTTGGCCGACTCTCATGTTAGGCGACTCTTTGATCAACGAAGCAGAAATCTACTTCGATTTTAATTTTCCGATTATCACGGAGCCGGCTACTTCGATCTTCGCACTTGATGGGTCATCGGTGAACGATTTAGTGCGTCATTTTGATGTGAGTTTTTATCCCAACCCGGTTGTCGATCGATTATTTGTCGAAAGCTCAGCCGACATTGACGCTGTAGATATTGTAGATATGAATGGGCGACTTGTAAAACGAGTGATGTATACTCAACCTTCATCCACATTGTCTGTTGATGTGAGTACTTTAAATTCAGGAATGTATCAAGCGATTATTCGATCAAATGAACAATCTGTAACGAAGTTGTTTCAGGTGCAATCTAAATAATCGGGTTAAAATTCTAACAATCACGGATCATTTGGATAATATGTTTTAAAGCCAATTCAAATTTTACATTTCATGTTCAAAGCAAATCTAATAGAAAACCAGTCCTATTATCATTTGAGACGTAAAAGCTTGATCACTATGCTTGTCATTTCAGTGTTGATGGGCATCACATCAAATATATTTTCAATACCAGTCTGGATGTCTATTTCCGTGGTATTGGTGATGATTGGCATATTTTATTATGATTATAAAAATCGCCAAAATCAAGAGGCACTTACCCAAGATCGGAGGATCGAAATTGATGAAAATGAAGTGCGGATATTTTCAAGTTCTGGTCTGAAGTCTATCGAACTAGTTGCGGTTTCTGAAATTATAATCAATGAACAGTATCGCATGCCGGAAGAAAAATTAGCGATTTGACTAAGGAATTATCTGGAAAATATCAAAAAAACTGGATTGTTTTAAATATTAATAATGCTGAAAATTAATACGACTTTGTTATCGATTCATACTACATACTCAGGCAGCTAGAAAAAGACATTGGTAATCGGACGGGCAAAGGTTATCTGGTGCATCGAGTTTGACTGATCTAATGATGATCAAAGGCGTATTTCAATTAAATTTTTCACCTCCTTAAATCAAATGTTAGCAAGCATCGTAGCAACTAAAATTTTATGGTCCGTTATTTACTGATGTGCATTGCTAAGTACGGCAGCGTCTTATCGAATTCTTACGTTAAGAGAGAAATCATCCTTCATCATGGCATACATCAAAACGCTTGTCTTCACAGGCACTGTTTATTTCTTGTTTTCAGCTAGTATCATGGCTCAAACCTATTACACATGTGATCATGATAGTCGGGTAAATAATGAAATTTACAATGAGTACTTTCACAATCGTCCGAATATGGAAATTCGAACGCCCGTGATTATCCCAGTAGTAATCCAACAGTTTAGTGACCACGATTCTTTGCTCGTAGCTCAACTCATTCCTAATTTAAATATGTCTTTTGCGGATGCCGGTGTTCCGATACAATTTGAACTGTGTAAAATGATTGACCATGATACTCTTGTGTCGGTAGCGTCAAATCTAAGAGATTTTTGTAATGAAAATAATTTTCCAGACGCGATGAACATTTTTGTGTTGGAACGAGCTGGATCATCTGGAGCTGCTGCTGCTCAAGCAACTGGTACTCTAAAAGGATGGGTGGCAACAGAGTTTTTCGTTCCTGAAGTCATTGCTCATGAAACGGGTCATTTTTTTGGTCTGTTTCATACGCACATGACCTCGTTTGGAGCTGAATTAGTTGATGGATCTAATTGTGCGTCTGCCGGTGATCGAATTTGTGACACGCCCGCAGACCCAAATTTATCGAATGGTGTTTCAACAATTTGTTCTTACACTGGAAACGAAACGGATGCAAACGGACAAACATACGTTCCTGACACGCTGAATTATATGAGTTATACAAGATTGTCATGCATGTCCACATTTAGTGAAGAACAAATCGATAGAATGATGGACATATATGACACTTACTACTCTGATTTTTCATGTAGTAATTCGAATACAAGAAATCAATTAAATCATACTGCGCGGCATGTGGTCTTTCCCAATCCGACTCATGACCATTTATTCATTAACGCGGAGAATAAAAATTCATTAAGCGAGTATAGTTTTGTACAAATTTATGATTTATCAGGAAAGTTGGTTGAAGTGAAATCACTTAAGCAAAGCCAGTTAAACGAATTGGATGTTTCGAATTTGAACTCAGGCGTTTATTTATTGCGTATTTTTTCGGAAACATATGTAGATTTACACCGTATTTTTATTAAGTAGCCTTTTAATAAAAAAGCGCCGAACCATTTGTCCGACGCTTCTTTGCCTATGAAAAAACAGTAAAATAAACTACCAAAACCTATCTTATTAAATGGACTTCTCCAATCATTTCTTTTTTGTCTCCGTTCAAATATGTAAATATTGCCTTGTAGATAAAAAGATCGGGTTTGTGCATAGAGCCATGTCTCTTTCCGTCCCATCCTAAGATATCTAGTGCGTCCGTACCTCGTTCTTCCGCGTAAACCATATTCCCCCATCGATCAAATATCTGTAGTCGATCCGTCGACACGACACCTTCTCGCACAAATGGTTTGAATCGGTCATTAATCGCATCGTCATTTGGACTAAATGCATTCGGGATATAAATATGCTGGCTTTGATCAGCTCGAATCAGTACTTCTGCGGCTTGCTCACATCCATCAGGATCAGTCACGGTCACCATAATTTGAACGTCTTCGTCGGTACCTAAGAAAGTAGGGCTGATGCAATCGCTACAATCTAAAAATTCTGTTGATGTCCAAGAAAATATGTGCAATAGACTATCGATATAATTATGCGATAATTCGATTGGTGTATTTACGGGTACATCAATTTCGCTTATGATCTCGAAAGGATCAATTACCTTTTCCTCTAATGTAACCGAAGTCGTTTGCACACAATTTCCATTTGAGAAATAAATGGTGTAGGTGTCAGCAGAAAGATCAGTAAATACTTCGTTGCCATAATTTACACCATCCAAACTCCATAACAGCTCTGGAGACGTTAATAAAATATCGATTTGTCCGTCTAACGAACCTGGACAATTTGGATCTGTATCGGTGACATCGAACGCTGGAAATATATATTCACCAATTTCAATATCTCCAACAACAGAACATTGCCCATCCGTGACTGTATATGCATATAGACTCGGCGGTAAACTATCTAAATTAAATGTAGTCTCTGTCGTATGATCCCAAACAATGGACACCGGTCCGTTGGACGAATTTGCTTGAATGGAAATTTCTCCATCGTCGAGACCATCGCAGACGTCCTCAAATGTTTCCGTTACTGCTATTTCATCGAACACATTAATCGTGTATGTAAATGTCGTGTCGCTATCAATGCCTGATACATCGACAATGACGTTTTGTGCCGTTTTATAATAATCGCCGTCAATTAAAACAGAATCTCCGGGACATAATTCAACTAAAATCGGTACTTGAATCATAGCTATACCTGGCCCGTAAAGAAAATTGATGACCGTCGAATCAGCACCACAACCTCCAGCAACGACAACTGTATCAATACCCAGTATTATTTCCCAGCCGTTAATATCAATGGCTGTATCCAAAGCCACAATCCATTGACCGGCAAGAGCGGTATAGATAAGCTGTCCGGATCCGTCTGACACTGCCGTGTCCGAAGTCATAGACGCCGTGTGTGTCAGAATGATCGGGATATTGGTAATTACAGAATCAGTGGGATCCAGCATCCCATCCCCGTTGGCATCGAAAAATGTGTTGACAACGATTGTGCCGGAATCAGGAGCTGCTAACGTAACAAAATACATCGTATCACATGTAATCCCATTTCCTTCATCTATATAAACAAAACCGCTATTTGGTATAAACGTAGAATCACCAATAACTACCGTGTCTCCAGGACAAATTTCCAATTCAAGAAATACTTCTATTAAGCAAGTGGTTAATAATAAGCTATCCGAGAACTCCATGTCACAACCAACTACCTCAATTATTTGATTATTAATAACTGGTACTAAATGAGCCGGAATATTATTCGTGTCAATCGATGCGGTATACGTGCCTTGAGGTGCATTTAAGAAAAAGGCTGATCCCGAAGCATCTGTTAAACGTGAATCGTAAAGCACATTATTTTCTGTTAACCATACCGTCACATTTCGAATAGTCGTATCGCCGGCATCAATAATATTATTTTCATTGACGTCGACGAAGACATCAATTGTAATACTTCCGAAACCTGGGAATAATTCTAAATTCAAAACATCTGAAAGAGAGGTGCAACCATTACTTCCTTCTAAATATAGTTCATACGAACCACTTTGTGTGGCAATATATTCATCCGGCAAAACTGGACCTGAAGAGACTACAACACCATCTAATAATATTTCATAATAAGTGACATTTGCTATATCAGGAATGCAAATTGTATCAGGATTACATCGAACAAAACAACCTGATGGAAATAAATCAGCACGTGGAGCCTGTAATATTTCTACTGAATTAGTTGAATTCGTTGTACATCCAAATTGATTGGTAGCAGTAGCTGTATATACGCCAGGCTCTGTCGTTTCGATGACCGTGCCCGTCTGCCCGTCCGACCATAAATAGGTCACACCAGCTTGCGGATTTGTTATTTCTAACGTATTTGTGGACCCAGAACATCCGCTTCCAGATTGCGATGCGATGGAGAACGCGTCTGGTGCATCACGTACAATGATTATGATTTCAGCGGGATCGGACATGCAATTTGTCGTCAGATCGGTCACCTCGACTGTAATGATATGAGTACCCGGCGGTAATAAATTCGCCGCTTCATTTGTAAATGATATCGAAGAAGTATTTTCTGTGGTGCTCCAATTATATGATACAGTGCCGCCATGAAATGCCTGTAATTCGATGTCAGTTCCTTCACACGTTTCAACAGTATCTTGCCAAAAGCCAACATCCCCTGGTCCGTATATTTCACGTCCATTAATTGTCACAACTGGCTTCGGATTAACCTCAATAAAAATAGGATCTGGCGCATACGTACATCCGCGATCGTCTTTTATAATAACGTCATAATGTCCGGCCTCACCTGTCGTAATTTGCGAAGTTATTTCATCAGTATTCCAATCCCAACTCGTGCCGCCGCTTGGTGCAATTAAATCGGTAAGTTCACCTTCACATAATGTCGTTCCATTTGACGAAGTGATATCGCCTGATAAATTATTTGTAAATATTTCAATTGTTGTATTGTCTTGGGCGATACATCCGTATACATTACTCGCTTCAACAGATGGATTATAAATACCGGCATTTTCATATGTATGGAAAGTCACCGGTGATTGAGCATCATCATTGTTGCTTGTCGGATCATCAAAGTCCCAGATAATGTCAAATAATAATTGTGACGAACCGGCATCAAATCTCACTGGATTATCTTGACACGCTTCGTCCAGCGCTATAATATTTAATGGCGGAGCTGGGAATACAGAAATAGTTTTTTGGAAGGTCGATGTACATCCCGATGTCGAGGTCACCACAAGCGTTACTGTGTAATCTCCTTCCGCAGTGTACGTATGTTCCGGATGCTGATCGGTTGATGTACCGCTATCCCCAAAGTCCCAAGACCAGTCAGTAATGCCAAAATCAGGCAAGAATGTCGATCGGTCATCAAATTCAATGATACTATTGGCGCAAGCCCCCTGATAGCCAAAATTTGCCGCCAATGGCACTGTCTCTTTAAATGCAATTAAATGCAGACATCCAGGTTGTGGATATGCATATCCATCAATTTCCGCCAGCATAATGACAGTATAATATCCGGCTTCTGGATACGTGTGTGATATCATATCACCCGTTTTTCTCGTGTACCCACCGTCCGGTCGCTCGATGTCCCAAATTGTTGAACCTGGTACAATAACTACGGAACTATTTTCCTCATATTCTTTGGTATTGCAATCGACATCTGTCGCTAAATAATCCAATTCACCGTAAACTACGCACGGATACCCATTACATGTTTGTCCATTACAAACTCCGCCATTTGGTCCGCAATAATCAAATAGTGTAATAATATTTGATAGACTTACACATCCAAATTGATTCGTGATTTCTACTTGATACTCTCCAAATGCTGACGCGGTAAATTTCGGGTCATCAGTTCCAACTGGGGTTCCATCGAGATACCATTGGAAAGAATAATTAACCCCGTCAGTATTCGCTTCTAGTTCTATTGGACTTACGGTCATGCAATGCCCTGTATTTCCTAGCGTGCTAATTCGCGCTTCCGGTGACGGGAAAAATTCAATATGAAATGGTTCACTTCCGACACAACCATTGACATCCGTAACGTCAACGCTGTAGTAACCTGGAGTTAACGTGACAGCTGAATCCATTGATATAACAGTCCCAGCCGTATCTCTCCATGTATAAGACTCGTATGCCAGAGTCGTCGATACAGAAGCTGATTCATTAAAACATAGACCAACAGGATGATTGACTCCCGGTTCTGGTAAGCTGTGGATAATGACATTTTTTATAATGTCAGTCCCACAAACATTTAATATAACTTGAGCATTTCCTGATTGAATCCAGTAAAATTCTGCTTCAATATTATTTTTATTTGAAACCTCGGCCATGCCAGCTGGCTCTACACGCCACTCGACAATATTTCCGGGTAATTCATAAACGCTATACGTTGAATTTTCTTCAAAACAATTTTCATCAGGACCAATAATTTCGGCATCAGTTGATAATAATAATGTCTTCGAAATACTTGGAGAAAGACAAGCTGAATAAACTAAATCTTGATGTGCGGCCTCGACAATATATGGTGGAGTCGCACCAAATGTGTGTGAAATAATAGACCCTGAATAATTTGATTGACCAGCGCCGTCTATCACAGTCCATTGCGTTTCATAACTACCGGCAGCTTCTACTTCAAATGAATATGTAAGTCCTGGGCAAATAAATGAATCTCCTTTAATTCCAATTGGTGCCGGTGGAATTGGTGTTATGATAAAATCTTTTTCTATGAAATCTTCACAAACGTCATTTGCATTTACGGGAGTGGCTATAATCGTATATTCTCCCGGCGAATAATTAAGTGGCACATTGACAGCTGCCGCATCAGCTCCGGAGCTCCATACTATTGTTCCATTTTCATCGATAATGTCCCATGAAGAAACAACATCGGTCTGGCTAAAAAATCCAGCACTTGCAGAAAATGTTCCGATCGATTGCTCACAAAATTGATTATTTGAATTAATTCGCATGTTTGGTACAATGCTGACACTGAATTGATCAGTGCCGGTACATCCTAAATAACAGTGACCGTAAGACACAGATACTAATTCACCATTTTGAACAGATGATACATCGTCCCACTGTATGGAAACAGCATTTGTATTTTGTCCACTAATTATTTGACCGCGTGACGTGACATTCCAGGCATATTCGACACCTGGGAAATATGGCGCTTTATAAGTGACTAATTCTCCTGAACAAACTTGAGCATCACCTGAAATCGGCCCATCTGTGCTCACAATTGGTACGCGGAAAATTGTCGGTTTATCACAATAAGGTTGATTGCAATCTTCGACTAATAATTCTATAAATCCATCAGGTCCTGCAGCCCATTCTATTTCGATAAAATCGTCAGCAGTTCCTCCACCGGATAAAATCGTCCCATTTCCAGAAACTGTCCAGTTAAAAGTTTGACAACCATCGGTGCTTGCTACGTATCGCACTTTTTCATCAGGGCAAACGGTAGCGACGCAACTTAATTCAGGAGCTGGTGCAGGTAATACTTCTACTTCAAGAAAAGCTGTGGCCTCACAGTCGTCGCACTCATTAAATGCGCGTAAAGAAATGGTATATAATCCTGCGTCGTCATAGCTATGTTCGGGTTCGAATAGATCAGATGTTGTGCCATCTCCAAACGACCATTCATAACCGGATGCAAAGTTTGATAGGTTTTCTAAATAAATTGGTTGCCCTTTACATAATTGGACGATTCCTCCAGTTGGAGCTGGAAGTGATGTAAAGTCGGGTTCGGGTGTAGGCAGAATATCGACGCATATCGAGCCCTCGCCACAGCCTCCAAAGGGGCTAAAAATTACTGTTCCAGATCCGGCAGCACCCCATTGGACATTGACACTTGTCTGATTATCCTGGTATGAATCGGCACCTTGAACGGACCAAAAACCACCAAGGGAATCTCCTCTTACGAAGTAGGTAACGTTAGAAAACTCACAGGCCTGATAGCACTGTCCCGGCGGTATATCACCGGCTTGACAAGTGGCACCTGTTATTTCACCGAAAAATGGCTGTCCAAACAGAAAAACGAGAATGGAGTCCGTTGCAGTGACAGTAGGTTGACCATTTGGCCCGATCCCAAATCCAAAGGCCTCGATAATATATGTTCCTGGTTGATTGATGCAGATGAAATACGAGCTATCAGAGTTTTGGTCAATAGTCACATCAAAATTCGGTGTAACGGTTACTTCGACTTCTTCCCATTGATAATTGGGATCTAGTAGTAACTCAAACTCTTGGCAAAATGGCACACATTCTTCCTCATAAAGATGGGGTCCCGCGAATTCAAAAAGAACATTTTGTGCTGTGGAAATAGAAATTTGAGCGAGGATGAAAAAACAGAAAATGGCAAGTTGTCTCATTTGATTTGGATTTTGTAGATATTGTTTGATGTCTCAGAAAGGAGAGGCGACAAAAGACGGGAAACGCTGCTTTGATCATTCAAATAAGGACATTAGTCTTCAACAAGACTTGGCAACAGAATGCATAAATAGTTAAGAGAAGACAAGGGGATAAACACAAATCGTGGTGAGTCCACACTCTGACTCGCTATGAGAAATGATCGTTGAAATAGTGAGACTTGCAGGTTACAAATTAGAAAAACCCCCTCTAAAGTTTAATAATTTGAAGCTAAAAGTAAATTGAGATCAGTGAATTTAAAATCGAAATTTTTGGCTAAATATTCATTAGTCAGTCGTCCTTTATAAGCATAAACACCATGCAATAGTCCACGATTAGCATATAATAATCGTTCAATACTATGCGTCGAGCCCGCATCTAATAAAATAGGTGTCAAAATATTACTGACGGCAATAGAGGCTGTTCGCGCCACGCGACTTGCAATATTAGGAATGCAATAATGCGTCACGCCATGTTTTACGAAAGTGGGTTTTTCATGAGTGGTGACAGATGATGTTTCGATACATCCACCTTGGTCTATACTGACGTCAATAATCACCGAACCGTCACGCATTTTCATCACTATTTCTTCGCTAACCACCATCGGCGAACGACCAGTTTCAGAATGAATGGCACCAATTACAACGTCAGCATTTAATATTTCTCGCTCGAGATAAACAGGATTAATTGATGATGTAAATAATTGTTGGCCCACCCGTTGCTGAATGCGCATTAATTTATAAATATTATTATCAAAAATGCAAACCGCGGCGCCAAGACCAATGGCTGTTCTCGTTGCAAATTCACCAACGACGCCTGCACCTAAAATAACCACTTTAGCCGGTGGTACACCTGATACACCACCGAGTAAAACGCCGGGACCGTTTGAGGACTTTGACAATAACTCCGCTGCGGCTAGCATCGCACTTATACCTGCCATTTCACTCATAATACGCACTACCGGAAAAGAACCGTCACCATCTTGTAAATATTCCATCGCAATGGCGACCACGCGTTTATCCAAAAGTGTTTTAATATATTCTCGATTAATAATAGGAATTTGCAATGGAGATATTAAAACATTATCCGGTTGTAATAATCGAGCTTCTTCGTTAGTTGGCGGCGCGACTTTTAATACAACCTCTGATTTGAATATTTCTTCTTTGCTGTATAATATTTGGGCACCTGCTTCACTGTAATCGGAATTAGAAAAATTAGATTTTTCGCCGGCACCATCTTCGACAAATATTTCATGCCCATGCCCGACAAGTGAAGCTACGGAAGATGGAACCAAAGCCACGCGATTTTCTTGTAAGGTGGATTCTTTGGGAATACCGATCCGTAAATTATTCTTGGACGAATCAACGGCCAAGCGTTCGGTTTGAGTAGCCATACCTTCTTGGGCAAAGTAGCTAAGGACACCATATTTTTTTTCTTCAGGAGTCATATTGTCGTTTTACAAAACTACTATATTTCTAACGCCTTTTTCATTTTGGATATTTATGGTCACCACATCGTCTTCTAGCAGGGGTGATGCGAGTTCCGGCCATTCGATCAAGACGAGAGATTCACCGTATAAGATCTCCTCCAAACCTATATCTATAGCTTCATCAGTTGAGTTCAACCTGTAGAGATCGATGTGATATACCTTTGATATAGTGTCAGCCCCATTTGTTTCATACTCGTTGACCAAAGAGAAAGTTGGGCTATCTACAGAACAAGTACTTCCCAGAAATGCCATGAGATACTTGACCATAGTGGTTTTGCCGGCACCCAGATGGCCGTTCAGCAGCCAAATCCTTCGACCGTTTGCATAGGTCCAGATTTCAGGAATAATTCGCTCCCAATCAGACGGTTTATCTAGCGAAAACTGCAATCCTATTTGATCGGTAATATTTTTATCTAACATACTGATATTCAGATAAATTATGCATGGTATTTTCACTTGCTATAAGCAATAAATATAGGTCTTGTAAAGTTATGAATTGAGGTACCAAAAACGTATCTTTGAGCACAGATTTTCAGATTACAATTACCAACTAATATATGTCTAATAAAAACAATTATGATGCCAGTAATATACAGGCATTAGAGGGGCTTGAAGCCGTCCGAAAGCGGCCAGGAATGTATATCGGGAGTACCGATACCAAAGGATTGCACCACCTCGTGTGGGAAGTAGTAGATAACTCGATTGATGAACATCTTGCCGGGCACTGCTCGCAAATTAATGTGATCATACATAAAGATAATTCTATCACGGTGACAGACGACGGCCGTGGTATTCCTACAGGAATGCATGAAAAGCTCCAAAAATCAGCTTTGGAAGTTGTCATGACCGTGCTTCACGCCGGTGGTAAGTTTGACAAGGACACCTACAAAGTTTCCGGTGGATTGCACGGTGTAGGTGTTTCTTGTGTGAACGCGCTATCCGAAGCGATGAAAGCTACTGTGCACCGCGCTGGTAAGATTCATGTTCAAAAATATTCAGAGGGAATTCCTCTTGGGCCTGTCGAGGTTGTTGGCGAGACAGATGTGACGGGCACACATATCACATTTACGCCGGATAGAGGCATTTTTGATTCTGTGGTCTATCGCTATGAAACGCTAGCTAATCGATTAAAAGAATTATCCTATTTGAATAAAGGATTAAAATTGAAAATCATTGATGAGCGTGAAGAAGAAGACGGTGAGTTTCGAAGTGAGGATTTTTATTCCGAAGGTGGATTAAAAGAATTTGTCGTTTACCTCGATGAAGCTAAAACACCTTTAATTGACTATCCGATCCACGTCACCGAAACAGATGAAAACGTGGAGGTGGAAGTTGCCATGCAATACAATACTTCTTACTCTGAGAATATTTATTCATTTGTGAATAATATTAATACGCGAGAAGGCGGAACACATGTCAACGGATTTCGTCGTGCCATTAATCGTTTATTTACAAGTTATGCCGAAGACAATGGTTTATTTAAAAAACTAAAATTTAAAATTACTGGAGAAGATTTCCGTGAAGGGTTGACAGCCGTTGTCTCGGTTAAAGTACCTGAGCCACAATTTAAAGGGCAAACGAAAGGGGAGTTAGGTAATTCTGAAGTGACTGGAATTGTTTCTCGTGCCGTTGGTAGTTCGTTACGCTATTGGCTAGAGGAAAATCCGAAACAAGCCAAGAAAATTGTCGACAAAGTTATTCTCGCAGCCACGGCGCGTCATGCAGCGCGTAAGGCGCGTGAAATGGTGCAGCGTAAAAGCCCATTGAGTGGAAGCGGCTTGCCTGGAAAGTTGTCCGATTGCTCATCGCGTGATCCAAATACTTCAGAAATATTCCTAGTTGAGGGAGATTCTGCCGGCGGTACGGCTAAACAAGGTCGTGATCGACAATTTCAAGCGATTTTACCATTGCGTGGAAAAATATTAAATGTAGAAAAAGCACTCGAACATAAAATCTACGACAATGAAGAGATTAAAAATATGTTCACTGCGCTCGGTGTAAGTATCACAGAAAATGATGAGGGTGAACGTATTTTAAATACAGAAAAATTACGCTATCATAAAATTGTCGTGATGTGTGATGCCGACGTCGATGGAAGTCACATTACAACATTAATATTGACATTCTTCTTCCGTTATATGAAGCCGCTTATTGAGCAAGGTCATATTTATATTGCGACACCTCCTTTATATCAAGTGAAAAAAGGAAAAGATTTCCAATATTGTTGGAATGAGGAAGAGCGAAAAGAGGCCATCATGCGTTTTTCAAATGGTTCTTTGGAGCCTGCGTCCAATATTAAAATTCAACGGTATAAGGGTCTTGGGGAGATGAACTCTGAGCAATTGTGGGATACAACGATGGATCCTGATACGCGTATTTTGCGCCAGGTGACCATTGATGATGGGCAAGAGGCTGACCGTGTATTTACCATGCTGATGGGTGATGAAGTGCCTCCACGTAGACATTTTATCGAAACGCATGCTAAATATGCTAACGTTGATGTATAATTTGACGTCTTGAACGCGCAATTCATAATCTGCTAATTGAAAAAATTAAATCCATGAAGTTTTTATCTGGTATAACATACATATTTTTAATTGTCCTGCTTATTTCTTCGTGCAGTCGGCCTATGGCGGAATTTGCCTATGAACGAACGGAGGATATGGCGCCATCAAAAGTGACCTTTAAAAATGAATCCAAAAATGCGACAGAATATATGTGGGATTTTGGAGATGGAAATACAAGTACAGAAGTTTCACCTTCCCACCGCTACGTGCATTCTGGTAATTATGAAATTACATTGATTGCGAAAGATGAAAAGGGAAAACAAAATATTGAAAAATCAAGACTTATGGTAAAGCCTCCTAAAAATTGCGTTGTAGAAATTGAAACTACTTTTGGTAAAATGGTTGTAGAATTATTCGATGACACACCAAAACACCGCGATAACTTTTTCAAGTTAGCAGATGAAGGGTTTTACGATGGAATATTATTTCATCGGGTGATCAGTGGATTTATGGTACAAGGTGGCGATCCTGGTTCTAGACAAGAAGAACCAGGTCAGCTTGGTGGCGGAGGTCCAGGATACAAAATCCCTGCAGAGATCGACAACGATCATGTGCATGTAAAAGGTGCACTTGCCGCAGCTCGACAAGGTGATGGGGTCAATCCGATGCGCGAATCGTCTGGGTCGCAATTTTATATAGTACAAGGCAAGCCCATCTCCGAAAAAGAGTTAAACAATATGGCACGCCGCAACGGATGGGAGTATACAGAGGAACAAAAAAAGGCCTATATGGAAAATGGAGGTACACCATTCCTAGATGGTTCGTACACCGTTTTTGGTCGAGTTATATCTGGTATGGACGTCATCGATAAAATTGCCGCAACAAAAACAAGACCTGGCGATCGACCGATCGAAGATGTTGTGATGAAAATGACAGCGATTAAGTAGGGGTTTTTTGTCGCGATTTGATAATCAATTTTTGATAGGGCATCTCCGATGTTCTTTCATCACTAAATTTATAAATCTTGAACCGCCGAAAAGCAAATAAGTCAATGACGGGCTTACCTATCCCTCGGATTTAATTGAATTAGTACGAGACCTGAAAAAGTCCCAGCAGGACAAAACCTCGGTGACCCATTGAATTTCCTCTTACGTTCAGTACCTTTAGGTACACAATGTGATACATCGCGAGGTAATCGAATAGCCAAACGATTTTATTTAGTTTATGCCGATCCGTTATAATAAAGATCTTGTAATTTTATAAAGCTCAATTTGTAAATAATGACCACTTCATGAAAAGAGCACAGACCTTAAACTTCCTTAGACCTTAGACCTTAGACCTTAGACCTTAGATTTTGATTTTTGAATTTAGAACTTTGAACCTTCGAACTCATTTTTCAACTCCCCAATCTACTTCTTCCCATTTTGTGCCATTCATATAGATATAGGCCGTATTGGGTTCGCGTATTTTACGCTTAAAATGATAATTACGAGATGATATGTCGACGGTAAAGGCGTCAGTTTCATATGAGGCTGCGCCGAGACCATGTCGCCAATACCATGGCCCCCAACGGTTGATTTGAACTGTAAGTGAATCTGGATTATGGACTTTAACGGTTACGCCATCGGTTTCATACGATGCATTAATTTGAAGGACGTCGATAATTTCGCATTCGGGATAGGAGCCATTCTTTACGAGTAAATGATCATCCAACATCGATTGGTCAAACGAATTAAACATGAAAATCCCTTTGAAATTTTCCGGACTTGCAAGCACGTAAACCTTGTCTTTGTCATACCAACGAAAATCTTCAAGTAAACCATTGGTGATATTCCCAGCAGTCTGCCAATAATTAATCATTTTCTTGCTAAATATGATTGAAAATATGGCATAGACGAGTAATAAGATATATCCAATTTTATACGGAATGTGTTTAAGCAAGAGGACCAAGGCGGTAATCATAAATACCGAAAACAGCATACCGTAGCGGTCGTTTTCACCGAGATGTTGATATGAGAAATATAGACTGGCAAAAGGTGCGATAGCTGCTCCAGCAAATAGAAGACTTAGGCCAAAAGCGCGCATGTCCCAAGGTAATTTTTTATAATAGATATAGAAAAATAAAATCAGTAAAGTCGATACTGCTAATAATCCATATAAAATGATAGGCTTTTTTATCGATTGATTAAAGTTATGCTTGGTTTTTCCAGGCCAAAATCGACTTAGCAAAACATGTTTGCCCATGTATTGATAAACCGTCCTGATCTCTTTGTCGAATTTGAAGTTGTGCTGTGTGACAATGTCTTCGCGATCAGTATCAATTAAAACGAATGACCGTGTACCAAAATAAAATATCATAACCACCACTTGCGGAAGTAACACAAAGAGGCCAAAACGACGCCAAATGTTTTTTCGATAGAAAAATAAAATACCGAGTAAAAAAAAACTCATCACGAGCCCTGCCGCCACCATTTCATGAATATACATACCCGTTAAAAAAGAGAGCCCTGCGTAAATGGCTGTATTGCGGTTTGGTTGATCCAGCCATTTAAAAATGTGAATGAATAGAATTAAAACTGCACCGGTCGCAAGAATATAATGCAGACATACTTTCCATGCAATCGGATTGACGTGAAACGGGTGAATGAAAAATAGAATTGAAATAATAAATGCAGCCATTTTATCAGGCTTCCCGGTAAATGCCAATATTTGTTCTGAAAATTTATAAGTCAGCCACGCGACGAATCCAAAACAAGCAGTATATAATAAATGCCAGGGAAGTGGAGCGGTATCGAATAATTTGAACATGCCAAATTGGATGGCGTGCATAACATGCTGAAGTCTGTGATAGCCAAAACAATGCCATAGACCGCCGATATCATAAAGTTGATATCGTTCATACCATCCCGTAAAGTCATGAATAAAACCTGCTTTTCGCGTTGGCCAATGAAATATAAATGCAAGGACCGGAAAAATCCAAATCAGGTGTGGTTCAATATATTTGATAAATTTATTCACGTAACTGGTGACGTGTTCGGGATTAGTAGATTAAATATTCAACCCGCCACAAACACTCAGCACCTGTCCAGTCAAGTAAGAAGAATCATCAGATGCCAGAAATGCGACCATGCTCGATACTTCATCAACTTTTCCGAAACGTTTTAGCGGGACATTGGCAAGGTAGGCGTCACGTGTTTTTTCATCGAGTTCACCGGTCATTTCAGTATCTATGAATCCAGGAGCGATGGCATTGCATCTGATATTTCTAGAGCCAACCTCCTTGGCAATCGATTTCGTAAATCCGATAATGCCGGCTTTACTCGCAGCATAATTGGCCTGGCCGGCGTTGCCAAAGACGCCAACAACGGACGTCAGATTAATGATCGAACCACCACGATTTTTCATCATCGGCCGCATGGCATGCTTAGTCAAATTAAAGACAGACTTCAAATTTACTTCAATCACAGTGTCCCATTGATCTTCTGACATACGCAGCATGAGACCATCTTTCGTGATCCCGGCATTGTTGACTAACACATCGATAGAGCCAAAACGCTCCAGTGTCGCTTTGATCAATTCTTCGGCTTGAGTGTAATCCGCGGCGTCAGATTGCATGCCGACAATTTTATCGCCGAGATTCAAGTCTTTGATAATGGCATTGGCCTGATCGGCTGAACTGCGATATGTGAATACGACGTTGGCGCCAAGTGCCGCTAACTTTCGCACGATGCCTTCTCCGATTCCTCGTGACCCTCCAGTGACTAAAGCTGTTTTTCCTTCAAGCATATGATTCTTATTCGTTTGATTAAATGATTGGGTTGTCGTACCGCGTTGCAATGTAAGTTTTGCCAACTAGAAACCAAATTTCAAATATAAATAAGCAAAGTTGATAATGAGTTATCAGGAAGATTTTTCACTATGATTTTCTTACATCTTCATACGATACGCGTTCCAAATTGCTATTGATGACAGAACGTGCACGAAGCATAGACTCTTCTGCAGTCGAAGCCATAATCGGCTCTCCAACAATCATATGCACTTTCGGCGTACGCAACCCGAAAGCTTGAAAATAGTAAGTCATGGTAGGCATATTGTACCAATAATAGCGCGGATGATTATAGATTAGCGTGATTGGAATGACGGGTACTCCGGCTTCATGGGCTTTTTCAAAACTCCCTCGCCTAAATTCCAGAGTTGTGGGCAAGTCTGAAACCGTCCCTTCTGGAAATAATAATACCGGCCTGCCTGCCTTCAATGTCTCGACAATGGCGTCCTTTGCATTTGATCGAGAGTTTTTATCGGAACGGTTCACAAATACGATTCCAGTCTGAGCAACGGATTTTCCAAGTACCGGATATTTTGATATTTCAGCTTTTGCCACACTCATGGCAGTAACATAGTGCCGTATGATGACAGGGTCCAAAAGTGAACGGTGATTCGAAACGTAAAGTGCGGGTTGATCATACAACTGGCCCTCCATCGAATATTTTGTGCCGAAGAAAAACAAACACGGATAAGTATATAATTGCTGAACGCGCAATCCCCAAGCCAATTTATCTTTTTTAAATGGTCGTAGTAGCTTAAACCATAAATAATAAAAAGCCATGATGGTAATCACGATAATCAGACGAACTGAGCCAACTATATAATTTAGAATCTTAATCATGCCTCGCTACATATTAATTCTAATAAATAATTTCACTTAAAAATAAACCCTGCGCCGGCGCACTCCAGCTTTTTTCTAATCGTGTCTGGGAATCCAGTGCTTGCTTGATTTCGGAAACAGCTACTTCACCAAGTGCGGCTCGAATAGAAATACCTACGATGAGCCTAACCATGCCCCGTAAAAATCGATTGGCTTGAATTGTATATATGAATTGATCCGCTTCGATATTCCATTGACTTTTCATCATCTCGCATTTCATCGTTTCCGAATCATGACGTGATTTACAAAATGGAAAAAACTCGTCGTAGTCTAAAATGAGACCAGCTACTTCGCGCAGTGTATCAATATTTAATTTAGCGAAGGAAGGGAGATGAGTTCTTATGTCAGTATGGAAAGGCGACATATTTCTTGTAATAAAATAATCGTACGTGCGCGCCGTGGCATCAAAACGCGCATGAAATTCATTATTACTTTCAGCTACTTCACGAACAACAATATCGTTGGGTAGCATGCGGTTCATACGATGTTTCATATCGAAGTCGACTGCATCTTCGATGTCTGTATGAAAATAATAACTAGAAGCATGCACACCCGTATCTGTGCGTCCACAACCGATGATAGGAGTTTCATTTTGAAAGATGGTAGCTAATTTAGATTCGATTTCGGCCTGCACAGTATGCGCATTAGGTTGACGTTGCCATCCACTGTAGTTGGTCCCTTTGTAAGCTATATGGAATTTATAACGCGGCAAACTAATTTGTCGCTAGGCAGCTTTTAATCGGCGCAACGTAGATTTTGATAATTGTTCTTTCACGTATTTTAGATCTACTTTCAACGATTTCTTTTTGTTGTCAGACGGCATGTGGTACATAGCGTGTGTCAACGTCGCTTCTAAAATAGAACGTAATCCGCGTGCTCCCAATTTATATTCTATGGCTTTTTCTGCAATAAATGCCAGCGCTTCTTTCGTAAATGTCAATTTTACATTTTCTAATTCAAATAACGCTTCGTACTGTTTTATCAAGGCATTTTTTGGTTCGGTGAGAATACGAACAAGCGTTTCTTGATCCAACGGATGTAAATGTGTCAGCACAGGCATACGACCAAGTAATTCCGGAATTAATCCAAAACGTTTTAAGTCCGTATGGTTGACAAATTCTAATAATTCGTGGCCTTCGATTAGCGTTTTTTCTTTGGAAGAATACCCAATAACAGAAGTATTTAATCGCTTGGCAATTATTTTTTCAATTCCGTCAAATGCACCACCGCAGATAAATAGAATATTTTCAGTGTTGACTTTGACCATTTTTTGCTCTGGGTGCTTTCGACCACCTTGTGGTGGGACATTGACGTCAGCACCTTCCAGCATTTTTAAGAGCGCTTGTTGCACGCCTTCACCGGAAACATCTCTGGTGATAGATGGATTGTCGCTTTTGCGCGCGATTTTATCTATTTCATCGATATACACGATGCCTTGCTGTGCGGCTTCAACATTGTATTCGCATGCTTGCAACAGTCGACTCAACATACTCTCCACGTCCTCGCCGACATATCCAGCTTCTGTAAATATCGTGGCGTCCACAATCGCGAACGGTACTTTTAAATAGCGGGCAATAGTTTTTGCCAACAATGTTTTTCCGGTTCCCGTCCGACCGACAAATAAAATATTCGATTTTTCGATAATCGATTCTTTCAATGATTTATTTGCACGCAGACGCTTATAGTGATTGTAGACCGCGACCGATAAAAAGCGTTTCGCTTCATCTTGACCGATAATGTATTCATCAAGATGGGTCTTGATTTCTACAGGTTTGGGCACTTTTTCGAGATTGATGGCAGAGCTTTCCCCATCCGATTGGTGATTGACAATTTCATCTTGTACGATATCATATGCTTGTTGTGCACACAATTCACAGATGTGTCCATCAATACCGGCGATGAGAATTAGTGCTTCACCCTTGTCACGTCCGCAAAACGAACATCGAATTGTTTCTTTGGCACCCATGGTCTTAAATTTTTCGTTTAGCTATTTTCTTTACTACGTGGATTACTGCGATCGAGTACCTCGTCCACGAGCCCATATTCTTTCGCCTCCTTGGATGTCATCCAGTTATCTCGATCAGAATCTTTGTCGATTTTATCATACGGTTGACCAGTATGATGACTCAAGATATCATAAAGATTCTTTTGCATGCTTTTCATCAAATTATAGGTGATCTCCATTTCAGTCAATTGACCCTGCATACCGCCTAGTGGTTGATGGATCATGATACGACTGTGTTGCAATGCCGTACGTTTGCCACTCGTTCCTGAAGCTAATAAAACCGCACCCATTGAAGCCGCCATACCTGTGCAAATAGTACCGATTTCTGGCGCGACATATTGCATCGTGTCATATATACCAAGTCCCGCTGTGACTGAGCCTCCAGGACTATTGATGAACATCTGAATGTCCAATTTTGGATCGGTGGATTCGAGAAATAGCATCTGGGCTTGAATGACGTTAGCCACATAGTCCGTTACGGGGACTCCCATAAATATAATTCGATCCATCATCAGGCGACTAAAAACATCGATTGCCTGGACATTCATCTGGCGTTCCTCGATCACCGCAGGCGTAAAACCCGTGATATTCGGAGCACTGACCATGGATTTTCTCATGTAATCTTCAAGGTGCATGGTGCTCATGCCTTGGTGCTTCACTGCGTATTTCTTAAACTCGTCTTTATTTATCATGCTATTTCTGTTTTGTGCTGTGAATATAATACGCGAATAAGTCAATTGTTCATGAAATGACGTTAATCACGTGCGCTTTATGAACATCGTCTGACCAATGATCGAGTGGTCGGATGATAGGCTGTGCCGCGGTCCGTTATTTACCTGCCCGAGATTATTCTTCCTCGTCCGGTTTTGGAAATGTTTCCTCATAGACTTTCATCAACTCGTCTTCTTTGAGCTGTTTTATGTCGAGTGAAACCGCATCTTTGACACCACTGATTAATTTGTCATTGAGCACTCGGTCTGACAATTCGCGTACATACTTTTCATCTTGCATGGCATTCCCGACAATTTTATCAACTGTTTCAGGAGGTAAGGTCATGCCGCCAAAATTGGCCGTGAATTCTTGCATGACTTTTTCGCGCATATCGTCATGAGAAACTTCTATTTTTAATTTTTTAATCAGCAATGAAACGATGATTTGTCGACGAACACTTTCTTGCATTTGTTCTAATTGCTCGGGCGAAGGTGTGCTACCTTTATCGTCTTTTAATAATTGCGTGATATATTCATTCGGTAAATCGAACTGATTGTTTTCGGTGATCGTATCGATGACTTTTTTGAGGACCATATTGTCTCCCACCGACTGATATCCTGTGATATAGCTCTTTCTTATTTCCTCGCGCGCCTCTGCTTCATTCGTCACATGCTCCGGAAATGCTTTCTCGAAAAAATCTTCATTTAATTCAGCAGAAACATGTCTATGAATTTCCTTTATCGTGCCACGAAACATGCGACCGATTGCATCTCCATCTTGACCTTCTTCGATTTTCATTAAATATTTCTGAACGTATTCGTCATTGCGGTCACGCTCAAGTTTATAAATATCAAAGTCGAATGAATCTCCTTTATTTAATTTTAATATTGATTTTTTTAAATCTTCATCATCGACTAGGTCCATTGCAAATCGAAAATTCATGCCGTGTCCATCTTCTTTCAATTCACCTCCATCTAGTTCTATGGCATCTAATTCGACAATGTCAGTTTCTAAAATATCGTCAGGATGCTCGTGTCCACCAACTTGCTTTTGCATGGCTTCCATGCGCTCATTGATTTGCTCATCTGTGACGTCAATTTCCAAGTATTCATAGGTGTCCTCCGATGAAATACCAGTTAATGTGATATCTGGCATAAGCCCGAGTAGATAGGTGAATGAGCAATCATCATCAAGGCCGCCATCTTCTACAGCGGGAATGCTTGATTCTGTCATGATTGGTTGATTGATCAGATCAAAGTCTTGCTCTTTGATGTATTCATTGAGCGCCTCTTGTGATTTTTCACTGATGACCTCAATAGCCACTCGCTTACCATACATCCGCTTGACAAAACTCATAGGTGTCTTGCCTTTGCGAAAACCTTTGATATCCGTCTTTGCACGGATTTTATTCAATTCCGATTTGATTTTTGGACCTATGTCGGAAGTCTCGAGGGTCATTTCGAGTTGTTTAGTGTTACTGCCTTTATCTTGGATTTCGATTTTCATATTCGTTAGCTTTCTTCTTATAATATTTGATCAGATGTGCTGTCGTGTAAGCTTTTAGGTTATTCACAACCGATCACTAGTGATAAAAAGACCGAATTGAAAACCAATGCTCAATTCGGTCTTTGTTGACGATCAGCTGCGTGCAGCCAATGTCGTGTCGTTAAAAGTGCGGGTAGAGGGACTCGAACCCCCACGCCTCGCGGCACTAGAACCTAAATCTAGCGCGTCTACCAATTTCGCCATACCCGCTTAAGATGTAGACTGCATCTACAAGAGCACCACCTTTGACGCTCGCTTTTTCAAAAGCGCTGCAAATATAGGAATTACACATTAGACGCTATACCTTTCCTTGAGGCAATTTCAGCTTTTAAATAAACCTGAACCAATAGTATAAAGTGCTTGATTTGTCGTTCAAGTACACCAACTAATTAATACATTCACCATATATGAATCAGCACAATCGACATATCCTTCATTTGCTCAATCGCGCGACCTTTGGACCGTCTCCTAAGTCCGTTCGTCGCTTTCAAAAGATGACAGTCGAAGACGCCGTAGATCGATTATTCGAAAACTCTGCCGAAATGGAACCGTTATCGGTTGTTTCTCTTGAAAAATTTGCCTTCATACCTGAAAAAACGAAAAAAGGAAATTTTAAAGAGCGTCGAAAACTCAAACGACAAATGCGCGGTGCAAAGCAAAGACTCAATTTTTTCTGGTTGATGGAAATGGCGCATAATAAAACGCAACTAGGCGAACGCATGGCCTTCTTTTGGCATGATCATTTTGCATGTAATATTGGAAATCCGACGCTAGTCCAAAATCAAATTAACACACTTCGGTCTCATGCCCTCGGTTATTTTGGAGATTTAGTTGTGGCTTTGTCAAAGGATCCGGCAATGATCAATTATTTGAATAGCAGGCAAAACGTCAAAGATCGACCCAATGAAAATTTCGGGAGAGAACTATTAGAATTATTTACCATTGGCATTGGGAATTATTCAGAGCAAGATATAAAAGAAGCATCCAGGGCATTTACAGGATATCGGTATGACGACAAGGGCCAATTTTATTTATTGGATGAAGATCATGATCAAGGTGTCAAAACATTTATGGGCCAGAGTGGACATTACAAGGGAGAAGATATTATTGATCTCATACTTCAAAATCCCAAAACAGGTGAATATATTACAGGCAAATTATATTATTATCTTACGGGTGCGGTGATTGATGCAGATAAATTGCAAGAACTATCGGCATATTTTTATCAATCTGGATACCATATCGGTAAGCTTGTCAAAAAGATTTTGACATCAGCCGATTTTTATCGAGATGAAATTATTGGAAATAAAATAAAATCTCCGGTGGAGCTTATTGCCGGCATGTTGCGCGTTACGAACTCAACGCCATCTAAGGGAAGTTTTACTTACATGACTCAACAGAGTTTGAAGCAGAAGTTGTTAAGTCCACCTAACGTATCGGGATGGACTACCGGAAAAGCGTGGGTCGATCTCAGCACTATACCTGAGCGGCTGAAGCTTGCTCAACTCGTTTTGCGAAGTTCACTGAAAGTGCGATCAAAGTCCGCACAGCTATCCGATGAAGGTGGTGAATTGGTCTTGGATGAAATAGATAAATCCGTGAAAATAACTACGAACCTAAAGCAGCTTCAGCGGATTACACGCGATAAAAAATCACTTAAGACGGTTTATAAATTAGTACGAATATTGTATACGACCGATGTAAGCCATTTAACTGAGTTATTGGATCGTATGTCAGATGATTTAGAAAATGAACAATTAAATTTCAAAGGTTTATTGACAAACTTACTTTCACTTCCCGAATATCAAGTACATTAATTTTATGAGTGAATCAACTTTATATACACCGTCCGGGACCGCGCCATTATTTGTTAAAAATAGTTTAAATGCTATATCTCAGGGGCAAAGAAAATTAATCGTTATTCAACTTAACGGGGGTAACGATGGACTGAATACGATTGTGCCATATCGAAATAATATTTATTACAACGCCCGGCCAACGCTCTCGATTAAAAAGAATAAAATAATTGACATAAATGGCGACGTTGGTTTTCATAAATCTATGAAAGTGTTTGCCGATTTATTTAATCGAGGGTTAGTGTCAGTTATCAATCGTGTCGGCTATCCAAATGCGTCTCGATCGCATTTTAAGTCGATGGATTTTTGGCAGGGAGGAGGTAATTTTAAAACTGGATGGCTTGGTCGATATTTGGATACGATTCAAATGACGCCGGACACCATGCCAGCCGTTGAAATCAGTGACGTGTTAACGCGTGTCTTACGAGGGGAAACCAATAAGGGTGTAGCGTTCGACGATCTGGAAGAACTACATCACGATATTTCGAATCCATTGGTCAATGAAGCGATTCGCCTGGGTCGTTCGAATCAGATACAGAACAACGATAATCTCGAATACATTTATAATGTTATTACAAGCGGTAAAGATTTTATCGATCCCGCATATGAAAAGTACAGCCACCGACCCGAACTGACGCAGTTTCCTGATACCGATTTCGGAAATCAATTAAAATTAATTGCAGGAATGATTGCTAGTGGAGTCAATACTGGAATTTATTACGCGACTCATGGCACATTTGATACACACGTCGGACAGGATAAAAAACATTCCCGATTACTACAAACATTGTCTGACGCCGTTGGATCATTGGTCGCTTCACTTGAGCAAACAAATCATTTTCAAGATACATGTATTCTCATATTTTCAGAGTTTGGTCGACGTGTAAAAGAAAATGGTGGTAAAGGAACTGATCATGGCGCAGGAAATAGTATGTATGTGATCAGTCCGAATTTAAAAACTCCGGGTTTTTTCAATAATTATGATCCACTCACGGAACTGGTCAAAGGTGATTTACCATTCGATATAGATTTTCGACAGATTTATGCTGGAATATTGGAGGATTGGTTGGGCGCTGAAAGCGAATATATTTTGAAGAAACGTTTTAATAAGTTAGACTTATTCAGCGATCGTGTACAAGAAATGATCAGTTAAATATTATTAACCTTCGATGCGCTTGATTCCCGCTTTCGCTTTATGGTGTAAGCTTTTACGATAGACATCAGGACGAAGATCGAGGCAGCGGGCAAACCAATTTAGCGCTTCCTCCGTTTGCCTTGTTTCTTCATAAATAATGCCAATTTGTAGCGCAGCATTGCATGCATGTAGCTCATTTTCCTCGCGTCCTAGGTCATAAGCTCGTTCAAGATTTTTTATAGCCGAATCCGTACGTTTCATAGCTTGATAGATGCGACCGTAACGATAGTAATATTCAAGTTGTGTAGATGGCGTTTCGGCGAGTTCAGGATGATATTTCATGACGCCTAGCGCTGCATCAAATTGCCCACTGTCAAATTTTAATCGCGCATTTAATAAATATTTATTTGGTATCACGTGCGCTTTGGCTTGAGCATGTGCATCTTTATCTTCACCAATACGCAATTCAATTTCAGGCAGACATTGATCCATCCAAAGTCGATAGCCGTCTTGATCTCCATCCAATAAATATGTCCAGGCTATTTTTTGATAGGCGGCATAGCGATAAGTTTCTCCGGTATGTTGCGACAAGAAAGTTCTGAATGTGCCTCTACATTCAGGCAGCTGCAAATACATTTCGCTCCGACCTTTTATAAAATATAATATTGGTAGTAAATCTAATTTGTTTTTAGGAACTTGGTTGACCATGTCGATACACTCCAATAGACGGCCGGTTTTTAAGGCTAAGTTTGCTCGCGCGAAAGCTCCCATAGGACTTTCAGGATCGATGGATAGATTTTGAATTAATTCCCACGCCTTCTCGGGTTTATTTTCCAAGTGCAATACTAAATAGGCGTATAGTGCCTTGCATTCTTCTCCAAAAATATAGTCAGGATGACTTTCATAGTAGTCGAGCACTTGTGAAATTTCACCCAATCCCTGTTCGATTGATCCGCTCATACCACTTGTTCGCTCTAGTAGCCATTTCATCCCGTCAGAAATAGGTAATGTGCCCAAAAAGGCGTGCAGCAAACCTAGACTGCGATATGATGAAATAAAGTCAGGATGCGCCTTGATATTATCTTCTAACAAATCATAAGCTGTCCACACATCGGTGAAGGCTTCAAATCGGTTTCCGTATTGGTAATTGATAATACTCCATTGAAGTAAAATTTCAGCTCGTGCGTATCGATAAAAAGGCGATTCCCGATCTGCTTTTTTTACGACTTGTAGAAATTCTTGTTTTAGATGAGCGACTTCTTCAAATGCCGCTTCCCGATCATCGATCAATAATTGCGTAATGATAGAATAATTATCAAATAAATAAACAAGTGCGTTATTTTCATCGAATGCGTGCACGACTTGCGAAAGAGAATCAACACGCTGCCAATCCAACGATAATATGGCTTTGTATTGCGCGCGGAGGGTTGGTGTCAATTCAAAGTGATCTCGGTCTTTGGCACTGAGCGATTGACTACTTAAAAGAAATAAAAATTGAATGAGAACAATTAAAATAAAAAAGTGACTTGCCGGTTTAATTAATATTTTATTAAACAGACAAGTCACTGATTCATTATTTTATTTAATCGAAAAAATGATTCTATCGAATCTCGACTTATGAACTAGGCTAGGAGACAGCCTCTTCCGTCAGAATGCCTTCGTCAACCAAAACGCGACCGCAGTGTTCGCATGCGATGATTTTCTTACGCATGGCGATTTCGATTTGTTTTTGGGAAGGTATCCGATTAAAGCATCCTCCACAAGAATCACGCTCAACTGTTGCAACAGCTATACCATTTCGGTAAGCGTCACGAACTTTGTCGTATGTAGTTATTAGTCGATCATTGATTTTTTTTCGAGCAGCTTTTAAGTCTTTTTCGAGTTTCTTTTCTTGCTTCTCAGTATTGGCGATGATACTTTTTAGTTCATCACGCTTGACATCAAGATCTTTCTTACGCGCCTGAATCTTTTCATCAGCGGCGGCAATTGTTTCTTTCTTCGCATCGGCTTTTAGTTGTGCTTCTGCGATACGTTTTTGACTCAGTTCAATTTCGAGTTTTTGTAGTTCGACCTCTTTGGTCAATGCTTCAAATTCACGATTATTTTTGACCTCATCCAATTGCTTCGTATAACGTTCGATGAGTGACTCTGATTCTTTGATTTTGGCTTTGTAGCCAGAGATTTGCTCCTCGATATCTTTGAGTTGCGCATTCAATTTTTCAGTACGCTTATCGAGTCCGGCAATTTCGTCTTCCAGATCACTTACTTCGACAGGGAGTTCACCCTTGAGTACTTGAATTTCATCTTTTTCTGAGTCGATTAACTGCAAACGATAAAGCGCTTGTAAACGCTCTTCAACAGTCATTTCTGCTTTTGCTGCCATATGTTAAGTTTCTTATTTTAGGTAAAATAGCGTACGGGGTTGGTTTCCACCTCCGTACAACGGGCCGCAAAGGTACTAAATTTCCCATTGATGAGGTCGGCCAATAGGTTGATTGTGTATTGCTCAGATTCGAAATGTCCGATGTCAGTAATGAGAATTTGATTGTCGGCGTCAAAGAACTGATGGTATTTGTAATCGGCAGTGATAAATACGTCTGCCTTAGCAGCAATCGCGTGACGTAGTAGAAAACTGCCCGAACCACCGCAGACTGCCACCGATTGTATGGATTTGTTCAGCAGCGCAGTATGTCTTATTACCTTGAGTTTGAAAACATCTTTGAGGTGGGTCAAAAAATCATTTTCCGTCATCGGCAATGGCAGCGACCCTTTGGCACCGGCACCGATATGCATTTCGGCACTGGTTTGTATCTCAGATGAAGTCATGACCACATTGAATTTGTCGCAGGCTGCACGGACTTTTTTCGATAAAAAGGACGGTCCAGTCACGCGCAGTCCATTCGAATCGTCCAGTGTGACGCCAAACGATTCCATTTCATAGGCTAGGACTTCGACCAATGCTTTCTTGAGATTTGGTTGTAACAGCTCAGAGACGTGCAAGTCATATTGAGTTAGCGATCGATTAGGGCTAAGTGGCTGCAGATTCTGGAGTCCAATCGCTTGGCCGATTTTCTCATTGACACCTGCGTGTATGACGTTATCCAAATTTGTGTGGCATGCGTATAGTGCGATGTCATGTTTAATAGCTTTGATGATGGTACGCTCGATATATGTAGCGCCAGTCAGTGACTTTAACCCGGAAAACACAATTGGGTGATGACTGACTACCAGGTTAGCATTCGCAGCGATAGCCTCGTCGACGACAGACTCCAATGCATCAAGACTTACGATGACACCAGTTAACTCCCGAGTGGCATCTCCGTAGATTAATCTCGAATTGTCATATGATTCTTGAAGGGCAGGTGGAGCGATTTGTTCAAGATACTTGACGACGTCGGATACAGTATTCATATGTCGAGTGATTTAATTTTTGATATGATTTCAGAAGACGAATATCCATCAAGAAAGCTGAGGATTTTTACTTGCCCGCCATAGTCTTGAACGACTTTATGACCGACCACAGTCTCGATCGTATAGTCTCCACCTTTGACCAAAAAATCAGGTTTAATTAATTCGATTAAATTCAAAGGCGTGTCTTCGTAAAATGGAATAACGAGATTTACTGAGCGTAACCCCATCAATATTTTTTTTCGAAAGTTTAAATTATTAATTGGCCGACTTGATCCTTTTAGCCGACGAACTGAGTCATCATCGTTTAAGCCTACAATTAATTTATCGCCAAGTTTTGCCGCATCCTCCAGGTATTGAATATGACCAGGATGCAGCAGGTCAAAACATCCATTCGTAAAGACGATAGCGTGTCCATCGTTTTTCCAATCCGCTATTTGATCAAGCTGATTTTGCACGTTTTTGTTTGTTGACTATTGGTAATAATATAAGTGCGACAATTCCAAGCGTTGCATTGCAGCCAATTTGTAGTGCAAAAAATAAAATATTTGCAAATGAAAAGCCATCAGCGGCCGGGACGCCATATAACTTCAATGCCTCGCCAATAAAAAAGTGATATGTTCCCATGCCACCCGGCGATGGAATGACAAATCCAAGCGCACCAAAGACGAATACTGTGAGTCCTGCCTCAAGACTCAGTCCTTTAGTTGGTTCAAATACATTAAATCCCATGTAAGTCATTAAAAAAAACATAATCCATATCATCAAAGAGTGGAAAATAAACCAACCAACACGCTTAATCTCTGAAATAGTTTTTATTCCATCCCAAAAGCCAAGAATTATTTTTTGGATTTTGACAATTATTTTATTTTTTGAAGTCGATTTTATGATGAATCTTAAAACCAATATACCGACTATCACTAAAGCACCTAAAATGATTACTTTGGTACCCAGGCCACCGATTTGCACTTCCTCACCTCCTGAAAGCATTGACATGACATTATCCCATTGGAAAATGGCAACGGTTCCGCACAACAATAAAAAAACAATTAAATCGGCTATTCGATCCAAAATGACTGTTCCCATGACTTTCTCGACTGGAAGATCTTCATATTTAGCAATAACTCCGGCGCGCACAAATTCACCTATGCGCGGAAAACCCATATTGGCGAAATAAGATAGCATGATTGAAAAGAACATGTTGAACATGGATGGCTTTTTGCCAAGCGGTTCGATGAGCATGCGCCAACGTATCGCGCGGCTAATATTACTCATCATGAAACAAGCGAAAATTGGAATCATCCACCACCAATCGACGGTCTGAAAATCTGTGAATAATTTCTGTAACAGATCACATTCTTCGGCTGGTATGTTATCTTGTACACACTGAGCTTGATAATTTTTGTCATTTACGCGATAGACGATATAGAGCAGCGTGACACCGACAGCAAGAAACAGTATGGCTTGGATGATCTTTTTTATGTTGATTTTCACGGCACAAACTTAAGGCATTCGCGGGTAGTCAAGGTGGCACCTAAACTCGCCTTGCACTTTAAGTGCAAGGCGAGTTTAGGTGCCACCGTCATTATGTTAAATAGAAATTTGTTAGATCTCCTGTAACCCTTGATGTCACTACATCATTGTTCGCCAAGATACATCAAAAACCTTTCCGAAATAATTTTTAACATTAGCGAAATGGTCAAGAAACGCATCTAAAAAGTCAAGCGATAAGTTGAAAAGCATATTAAATAAAAGCAGTCGAATCAGCTAATTAGAGCATTACATTGTCGATCAGCCTGACATTTCCTGCCCATGCGGCTGTGAGGACGACGAGATCAATCGAATCGTCCCATTTACTGACAGGTTTTAAGTTTTTTTGATTGCAAACCTCGAGGTACTCGACGCGCAGACCTATATCTTTGAGCGTCTTATGTGCCTTCATTTTCAGGTCTGAAATGGATTCACTTCCCTTGTGCTGAACAAATGATTGAAGGGCTGCCTGAATGTGTTTCGAATGAGCTCTGTGGTCTTCTAACAGTCGGACGTTGCGACTGCTCATCGCCAGGCCATCTGCCTCTCGGATGATTGGGCAAACGACAAGTTCGACATCGAGTTTGAGTTCTTCGATCATGCGAGCAACGATGAGCTGCTGCTGAAAATCCTTTTGACCCATGTAAAGTTTGCTCGGTTGTGTGATTTGTAGTAGCCTATGGACGACTTCCATCATGCCATCAAAATGTCCTGGCCGAAATTTACCCTCCAATCGCATATCGAGGCCATCTAAATCAACATCAACATGCGTGTCTAATCCTGGTGGATATACCTCTAAAACAGTCGGTAAAAATGTCACTTCGCAATCGACATCAATTAAAATCGCCAGATCTACATCGTGGTTTCGCGGATATTTTTGGAGATCCGCAGAGTCATTAAATTGCGATGGGTTAACAAATATGGAGCACACTGTGATATCATTTTCTGCCTTTGATTTCCTGACAAGTGATAGGTGACCTTCATGGAGACCACCCATTGTCGGTACGAAACCGATTGTTTTTTTGGATTGTCGTTGGAGTTCGAGCCATCTGGAAATAACATCTGTACGTGTGAAAATTTTCATTTGGGCAAGATAGAAGTTTTATTAAAATATCATTTTCGGGATTGGATGGCGATTAGTTCGCAAAGTTCACAGGGCTGAACCGATTCAATATTGTAATGCTCTTGAATTTTTGCTTTGGCCTGATCTTGGCATATGAGTACTTGACTTCCAACCGAAAGACTATCTGGCGCACTCGGAGTAATATTGTAACCATCGACATTGAGAGTCTCTATGTAAAATGCAGCTTGTGCATTATAGCCGATATTTACTACATTATAATTTTTCGCCTCAAACTCCTTCATGCATTGACCAAATTTATGGGAACGCCAATTGATTGCTTCACTCTCAAGTGGATTATAGACGGATTCGAACATGTTTTTATACGGCCAGGCAAATATTAAAAGAAAAAATATAGTTGTGAAGATCCATTTCTTCCATGGATTTCCAGTAAAATATTTAGCAGATACTTTTCGCCATATTTCGCCAATACCGATCCCAACAATTATAGAAGCTAAAACTACAAACGGTGCGGCATACCATTCTAATTTTGTCCGAGATGATGAAATCAAGCATAAATACGTAAGGGCAATACACGTTAGCAGTTGCGTAATTCTCTTTAAAGATTGATTTTTAGAAATCCATCCGAAAAATATTCCAATAGGTAAGAAAAAAATCCAAGGAAAAAATAAGCGTTCTGCCAAATTTTTCATGTGAAAATAATAGGGGTGAACATGAAACGTGCCTTTGCGCGTAAACCGTCCACCTAATTCTTCTTTCCAAACGGCTGCAAGAAAGTCAGGGTTATAATACTCTCGAATAAAATAGTAACCTAGTATGACGCTTAGAGATATGAACGCAGTTAGCCAAAAGTATTTACTTGATAAGACTTCTAACAATTTTTTTGTGATCAATAAATAAAGAAATATGCCCGGAAGTATCATAAAACCTTGTATTCCCTTCGTTAGACCCATGACTACGATAGCTGCTCCAAGAGGAACTAGATGTTTATCATTCCATGATTGAGTCCAATAAAATGTGAATGAAATGACCGCCAAAATTGAGAAACAAAGAAGCGCGTCATAGTCTCCAGAGCGACTCACATGTACACAGATAAATCCCAATGATGTGACGAGGACAAGAGCAGTCGAAAAAGCAATGTCCAGACGTTTCAAGTAGCGATCAAATACCGTTACTATTAAAATTACAATACCTAGTCCTGCCATAGCGCTGGGTAATCGAACTGCGAGTTCGTTATATCCGAATACTTTCATGCACAACGCCTGCAGCCATATCATCAGTGGTGGCTTGGTATTCCACATATCGGGATTCCCTCCAAATGTCGTCACGATAAAATTTCCAGACTGCGACATCTCGAAGGCATTCATGGCGAGCCGACTTTCGTCCCACAAACGGAGTGACAGGCGTTCAAGGTGAAGGAAGAGTGGAAAGTAAATCAATGCACCGAGAAGAGAATAGACTACAATTTTTAAGTTTCGGTTGGACTCGGGCATAAAATTTGTTTATGAGTCCAAAATTAATAAAGAAAATATATCTCGTAGGTTGCTCTAGATTCATGATCGCGAAATAGCTTAGTTCCGATATGTTATAACGGAACAATATTGAAAGTCTATTTGTGCGTAAACGGACACCTTCCAAGCATCAATTTAGAATTAACACGATTCCGTATGTTTGAGCTGTGCATCCAGTTATTAAAACGATTCTGCCAGGGCTTCTGCTCGTAGCGGCATTCTACATCCAGCTAGTCGCTCAGACTAATTGGCGTTTGTATTATGGTCCGTATTGGAATCCGGTGATATGGTTACTTGCAGGACTAACTTTTTCAGTTGTGGCGTTGCATATTGGACGGCAAAAAGCACTCATCGACCACATTGCATGGAGTAATAATAAGTTTATTAAAATTAGCCTGTTTATTGTCGGTGCGATCACTTACATTATAGCAACAGAAGTGGCGGCTGACTATCTTGATTGGTTATTCAAATATGAGCCGATAAATATTGAAAAATCGGACGTTATTCCGGCCATTCAAACATATACTAGTCGGTTTCTCAATGGAGAATCGGTTTATGAGCCGATCCAGTTTCCCGGATATATATCAATTCCGACGTATTTGCCTTTCATGTGGTTGCCTTACACCATTGCCGAATATTGGAATTTTGATTATCGTTGGATATCTTTTTGGTCGTTTGTAGTTGCCCAAACAATACTCATGTTGACAGCTTGGTATCGCACACGGAATGCGGTTTTTCCATTTATTTTCACGGTGGCATGCGCCGGAGTATTATATTATTTATCGATGACTTATCGAGCAAATATGGCGTTCGGTGCCGAAATGTTGCCGTCAGCATACTATTTGATTCTTTGCATGGCGTTGTTCTCTAAACGTAGTTGGGTCGTCGCATTAGGGATATTATTGTGCTTATTATCTAGATATTCATTTTTATTTTGGCTACCGCTTGCTTTTTTTATTTTATGGAAAAGTCGAAATCTGCGATTCGTATTAAGGGTCGGCATATATGTCTTTGTGGGCGTTTTGTTGTTGTATATTATTCCGTTTATAGGAACGGATTTCCATAAAATCACTGATGGCATACGTTTCTACTCTGGCAATGCGAGCACTGCTTGGCAGGCTGGATCTTTTCAACCTGATGGATCTATTCCGTATCACCTCAAGCAAGGCTTGGGCTTAGCTATATTTTTCTATGAAATATTTGAGCCGGACGTGGCAGTCGGAGTTAGCGTGATTCGTAAACTGCAGCTCATTGCCGTTTTTTTATTTCTTGTCCTTTTCGGGTGGGGATATTCCAAAAGATTAAAAGATCAAATTCCGGTAGGTCTTGCTCTGGTTGTTTCATTGCATATTTACTTATTGATTTTTTATAGTTTATTATACAGTACCTATGGATACTTATTTTTTGTGCCTTTGGTAGCTGGTTTAGGTGTCCTATGGGGATTATGTAGGCAAATGCGAATGCCAGCTTTGGATTAAATGAATGAGCCGGAGAAACATATCGCCAAAATAGATTTGATTGTTCCATTTTACAATCCTCAAATCGGATGGGTTGACGTATTATGTCAGCGTATACAGTCTTTGATTCGGCAAACTGAAAATTACCAATTTTATCTTGTGCTCGTTGACGATGGAAGTCAAACTAAATATGAAAATGATGTAAAAAAAATTAAGAACGTTTTTCCAAATGCTGTGATTATTAGAAATGCGATAAATTCAGGAAAAGGAAGTGCTATTCGGTTGGGCTTACAACATGCTTCCAATGATTTAGTGATGTACACGGACGTGGATATTCCATATACGGTAGAGTCCATGATCAATATTGCAAACGTGATTGTTCATGAAAAGGCCGATATTTCTATTTGTGTTCGCAGCGAAAGCTATTATAGAAATATTCCTCGATCTCGAAAGGTTATTTCAAAAATATTTAAATCAACAGTAAAAAGATTTTTTTCACTTCCGATTAGTGATACTCAAGGTGGTCTAAAAGCGATGAATAAAAAAGGTGTCGCCATTTTATCGAATACCAAAACCGAAGGATATCTATTTGATCTTGAATTCGTTCGCATGGCTGGTAAAGCTGATCTTCGTGTAGTCCCGATTGTGGGGCATACTATGAAAGACTATCAAAACGAAAGGATGCAGATAAAAACGTTGGTGAAAGAACTCGGAGACTTTTTTCGCATCTGGTGGAGAAGGTAATTCGCTTAAATGATTCACTCCCTCAAAAACAATCCGTCAATCGTATTAACCCTACCTGTCTTTAAATTTACCCCTTCATTATTAAAACTGTAGGGTTGAAAATTGTGCTCTTCTAAAAAACGTATTGTTTTGAAAAATGTAAAACCAACATTTTCATAAATAGGAGCCAATGGAATTTCTATTTTAATCCCGACTATTTGTTCCAGTAAGTTAGAAGCGCCTGCAAGCACCTGTTCCTCATAACCCTGCGTGTCTATTTTTAATAAAATACGTCGATTGGAAATATCGTCGACATATGTCGATAAAATATCATCTAGTTGATGTACGGGCACTTGCTCAGTCCGCACGGCATTAGAGACGGGCTTAAGTTTTGAATGCCATTCTTTCATTTTTAAAATCGAACTGAATACAGTGTCTTGTGATATATTCAAATCAACGTGACCATTTTTTTCACCTATGGCGCAACGGTCAGCGATTCTCCAATTTTTGTACTTCTGACTACGCTTCAAAAGTAATTCGTGGCAAGTGGGAATGGGTTCAAAAGAAATCACATCCTTGTCATATCCGAAATCATACAGCGACTCAGCAAACTGTCCCGTATTCGCACCTATATCAATGACTAGATCAATATAATTATTCTTTAGTATTGTCGCCGTACGTAATTCTTCACTAGCGGAAGGTGTAAATCTTTTTAATTTTAGATATATGCCAGAGCTACGACCAAGAAAACGCTTAGTTCGTTCTAAGATTTTTGAGTTTACGATTTTTCGAATCATATAAATAATAGGCTGGTCATATTGAGTGTGGAAGATATGCATTGAGCGCCACATAGGCAACCTACCTCATTATGACCTTATGTATCATACGCGCTTCAACCAATCCAAATGATTAGCCGCAGCTTTCCTCGCCCACGTTTCGGGCCTGGACCCGAAGCACTCCAATATAGCATCGACACCTATAATCGTACCTTTTGCCAATCGGCCAAGAATGGCTATTGGCAAATCGGTCTCATTAGATTTAGACACTGCATATCCAGCTTCATTCGTGTAAATACCCAAGTCAGAATGTATCGGTTCAATCACATCGTCACTGAGCAATTTTTTGATGAGCGGGGACACGACGTCCACCACTCGAGGCGGATTCAATACTGTGTTAATCATAACTTGAGCCGTCACTGTATCATTTTCTTTTTTCAGTTTCCAACCATCTTCGGATAATTCTATCTCCGGATCTTCCAAATATGATAGATCCAGAAATTCAGCATCGACCAACGCGATTAATTGTATAATACTTTCGACAGGTGGGCCATAAGAATATCGTTTGAGTCGTTCATCCAACGCTATTATATCTGCAATGACTTTCTCTTCGCAAACGTGATGTGAAATCGCTGTATATATAGTTGGTTGACAATGGCGCCAAACCTGACCAATACAATAATCTAAACTAATATGAGATACCCCATTGGCCATGTCAGAAAGTAAACCAAGTAATTCATACGTCGGTAAATTCCTTGAAGTAATAATTGAATGGGTGTAATTTTCATCATGAAGCCAGTTTCTGGTTATGGCCTCAATATCATTTGTATTATAATTCTCTTTACCCAAAATCTTTGGAAGAGAGAAGTATACCTTTGAAATGATAGATAACATAGGCTCAATTAAAAAATCAATTCCTTCAGCCTTTATCTGGTTTTTCTTATCACTTAACACTAACTTTAATTGAGTCAGTTCAATTTCGGCAGGCTTAAACCAATTGTCAATCGCGGCATTAAGTGGTTTTGGTGACGGAGGTAGACCATCGAGTGAAAATGGAATTAGTTTAATGTTAGACTTATTGTCGCTTCTGTAAATTCTTCGATTTTTATTAGAATTGTTTTCGATAAAGCTACCGTATCGCTGTGCAAGGCCTCTTGCAACATCAATCATTGCCAGCCCGAATCCGCGCAAGGCAATATTGGCGTTAGGATCAAATTCATAGGAAAGTATTCGATCGATAGGGTATGGTTCGGCAAATAATTGTAAATCAGTATTTGTTTCAGCTTTTTGTTTCCAGCCACTCAATTGATCTGATAATTCGACGGGCTGATGTCCAATTGTAAGTAATATTTCATCGAAAATTGAAGCATCTTCTTGCCCATGTTTAAAAATTACCTTTTCATTCTCTACATGCATATGTTGTACATGAGTATTTTTTAAAAAAGCAATATTTGAATCATGAAGTGGTTCGTATAGTGAAAAGAATCTTTCTTGCAAATATTGACCTACATACGATCGTGGTGGATAAGTATCAACTTCATCGTCGCCATGATCAATTTTATTATAGCCGGACCATGTATGAAATGAAGGAAATGCTGGAATTTCTGAGTTATATAGTTTTATAGTTGGACGTTGTTCAAGTAATAATATTCGAGAAGATATGTTGATCCAATTACTGTCGGGTTGATCAACGTTGTATACCGGTCCATTACCAAAATTATTAGTTTCTTCAAATAGGAAAATTTTAATTTTTGTCAAATTGTTTTTGCGACTCAATTCGATCACGAGTTGCTCCAGCGCATAGGACCCCCGAGGCCCAATTCCGACAATGGCTATTTTCCGATCTTCTCCATCTTTTTCTTTCATAATAATACGACATACTACGAAGGCAGATAGTTGGATCACGTGGATGCACTCATGTTGTGCCGGTGCGAATGAGAAGCATAGCGTAGATGTCGCCAACCTATAGCCGAAAACAGTATCTTAGCGCCTGCTTAATCTATCTTATGAATTCTGAATTAACATTGCCGATATCGTTTGATCGTAAGGCACTTACAAATAACGACTTACAAAATATATACCGTAAATTGGTATATCCACGTCTCATCGAAGAGAAGATGTTGAGTCTGCTCCGTCAGGGTAAAATCAGCAAATGGTTTTCTGGCATTGGGCAAGAGGCGATTTCGGTGGGTTGTACGATGGCGATGCACGACGATGAATTGATGTTCCCAATGCATCGCAACCTTGGTGTATTTACCACACGTGGGATTCCACTGACGCGATTGTTTGCACAATGGCAAGGGAAGGCCAACGGTTTTACAAATGGACGCGATCGATCATTTCATTTTGGAACACTTGAATATCAAATCGTCGGCATGATCAGCCACCTCGGGCCGCAACTATCCCTGGCCGGTGGAGCAGCACTGGCATATAAATTAAAATCTTCAAATAAAGCAGCATTGGCTTTTACAGGTGAAGGCGGAACGAGTGAAGGTGAATTCCATGAGGCATTGAATGTAGCAGCCGTTTGGGATTTGCCGGTTTTATTCATTATCGAAAATAATGGATACGGATTAAGTACACCATCTGTTCAACAATATCGATGTGCTCAATTAGCCGATCGAGCCAAGGGTTACGGAATGGAAGGCGTGACCATTGATGGAAATAATGTTTTAGAAGTATATAATACGATAGCTAATCTCGCCGAGCGAGCACGAAAAGAGTCAAAACCATTTTTAGTCGAATGCATGACATTTCGAATGCGTGGTCATGAAGAAGCGTCAGGTACTAAATATGTACCAACGGAATTGATGGTGCAATGGGAGGAAAAAGATCCAATCACGAATTTCGAAAATTATTTAATTAGCGAGGGTGTGATATCTCAAGAGGATGCCATGACTATCAAAGATGTATTAAAATCCGGAATAAATAATGATATAAATAATGCGGGAACAACAGAATTATCTCCAAATATAAAAACTGAACTCGCCGATTTATATAAAGCATATGAGCCGGATGAAATTGCTCCGCAAGAAATCGAAACCAAGGAAATGCGATTTGTTGATGCGATTTCTGATGGATTAAAAACATCCATGGCTCGACATGACAATTTAGTTTTAATGGGTCAGGATATTGGAGATTATGGAGGAGTATTTAAGGTGACAGATGGATTTATGGCTGAATTTGGCGCCGAGCGTGTTCGGAATACACCGCTTTGCGAAAGTGCTATTTTAGGTGCGGCTGTCGGATTAAGTTTGGAGGGATATAAGTCGATGGTTGAAATGCAGTTCGCCGATTTTGTTACATGCGGATTTAATCAAATCGCCAATAATTTTGCAAAATTACATTATCGTTGGGGAGCCAATGTGGACGTTGTGGTCCGCATGCCTACCGGCGGTGGAATGGGCGCAGGACCTTTTCATTCACAAAGCAACGAGGCATGGTTTACACATATCCCGGGATTAAAAGTTGTTTACCCATCCAATCCTCAAGACGCCAAAGGTCTTCTGGCTGCGGCAATTAACGACCCAAATCCGGTCATGTTTTTCGAACATAAGGGACTTTATCGAAGTATTAAAGGGGAGGTGTCGACTGGATATTATACGACACCCATAGGTGAAGCCGCAATCACGAGAACGGGTTCCGAAGTCACAATCATCACATATGGAATGGGCGTCCACTGGGCTGAGAAAGCTACAGACAAATTAAATGTTGATGCATATATTCTTGATTTACGTACACTATTGCCACTTGATTATAAGGCGATTGAAGTCGCCGTAAAAGCCACTAATCGTGTCATTTTTTTACATGAAGACACATTAATTGGTGGGATAGGTGGCGAACTTTCGGCTTATGTCAGCGAACATTTATTTGAACACTTGGATGCTCCACTGATGCGCTGTGCGAGTATGGATATGCCAATTCCTTTTGCTACCGAACTGGAAGATCAGTTCATGGCATCTTTTCGGCTAGGAGAAACTATTCAAAAAATATTAAAATACTAATTGCTTTATGATAGATGAATTAATGGCCGTGAGCGGTCTGCCCGGATTGCATAAAATGGTCGCCAATCGAAGCAACGGTTTGATCGTAGAGGACATAGAGACAAGTAAGAGACGGTTTTGCAGCATACGTAAGCATCAGTTCACGCCGCTCGGTTCAATTTCTATTTATACGATGACGGATACGATTGCCCTGCAAGATGTATTTAAGCGGATGAAAGAAAATAATGAAGATCACCCAATTCCGGAAGATAAATCTGATAAAAAAGTACTAATAGATTATTTCGGTGACATTGTTACAGATTTTGACAGAGATAAAGTGTATCCAAGTGATATTAAAAAAATTGTCAAATGGTATCATTTTTTAGTGAAGCATGATTTATTGGAAGCAGCTCTTGCGGATAAACCATCTGACGAAGAAGAATAAATTTTGTTTAATCAGAAAAAAATAATCGTCGTATTGCCGGCTTATAATGCCGCCAGTACACTTCGGCAAACTTATGCTGAGATTCCCATGGACATTGTCGATGAAGTCATTTTATGTGATGATGCCAGCAAGGATAATACACTAGAGGTAGCGCGCGAATTAAATATTCAGCATATCATTAGTCACGATAAAAATAAGGGTTATGGTGGCAATCAAAAAAGCCTCTACGACAAGGCCTTGGATTTGAACGGCGATATCGTTGTCATGCTACATCCGGACTACCAATATACGCCGTTGTTATTGCCAGCTATGATTTCCATGATCAGTAGTGGATTATATGATTGTGTGTTGGCCTCGCGTATTTTGGGCAAAGGTGCATTGGAAGGCGGTATGCCGTTATATAAATATGTCGCAAATCGTTTTTTAACTTTTGTACAAAATATATTAGTCGGACACAAATTGTCAGAATATCATACGGGTTATCGCGCTTTTTCTGCAGAAGTACTTCGCGGAATTAAATATGAAAATAATTCTAATGACTTTGTATTTGACAATCAAATGCTATCTCAAATTATTTATAATGATTATCGCATGTCTGAGATTTCCTGTCCAACAAAATATTTTGAAGAGGCCTCTTCGATTAATTTTAGTCGCAGTGTAACCTACGGGTTAGGTGTTTTGTCCGTTTCGGTCAAACATCGATTGTGTAAATGGGGGTTGATGTCGTCGAAAATTTATTAGGTGGTTAAATTTAATGAAGCTAAATTCGAAATTGTTAATTCCAAATCCCGAAGGTCTAGTCTGGCTCAAATCCAATCACCAAACCAAACTTCGCATAAGCAGATGCTTTGGCATTCGTTTGATCGAGGAAAGGTTTGTCGAAACCCCATCCATAATCGAAACCAATCAGACCAAAGACCGGAAGGAAAACCCGAAGTCCAAATCCGGCAGATCTTCTCAAATCAAAAGGCTGATAACTGGTGAATGATGTCCACGAATTACCACCTTCTAAAAATGACAAAGCGTAAATAGTGGAATTAGGATTCGTAGATATCGGGTAGCGCAATTCAAATTCGTATTTATTAAATATCACGGCGTTTTCGCTACCATCCGCGACGCCATCATCATTGCGGTCTT
>ENA-ORXU01000475-ORXU01000475.1-marine-metagenome-genome-assembly--contig:-NODE-475-length-46180-cov-3.911915_pt1 | contig 46180 bp, 43 predicted proteins | sample MGYA00237869_ERZ511484 | MGnify/ENA metagenome assembly ERZ511484 | reverse complement strand
CATCAACGGCAGCACGGCTTGCACCGATGGCTGCGCCCAGCTTGTCAGCCAGCGGGGTGATATATTGCTCAAAGGTCGGACCGTCCTTCAGCGCACGGCCACCTGATACGATGATACCAGCGCTGGTAAGTTCGGGCCGGTCGCTTTTCACAGCATCCAGCTTCACAAAGCTGGACAGTCCCGCATCGCCCGCACCGCTGACGGCTTCAACGCTGGCGCTGCCGCCAGTGGCCTCTGCCTTGTCGAAAGCGGTGGTGCGCACAGTGATCACCAGCTTGGCATCGCTGCTTTCTACCGTGGCAATCGCATTCCCGGCATAGATCGGACGCGTAAAGCTTTTGGGGCCTTCCACGCTGATGATGTCGGACAGTTGCATCACATCCAGCAAGGCTGCGACGCGCGGAGCAACGTTCTTGCCGGTAGTGGTCGATGGCGCGAGGACCGCGTCATAGCTTTCCGCTATGCCAGCAATCAGCGGCGCGACATTTTCCGGCAATTGGTGAGCGTAGGCAGCATCTTGCGCCAGCAGCACTTTGGATACGCCCGCGAGTTGCGCAGCAGCATCGGCGGCGGCTTTCGCATCATCCCCGCCAGCGACAAGGACATGCACATCGCCGCCAAGCTTGGCAGCGGCGGTGACGGTGTTGAGCGTGGCATCGGCGATTTGGCCGTCTGCGTGATCGGCAATAACAAGAGCAGTCATCAGGCGACTCCCAAAGCTTTGAGTTTGGCGACCAGCGCATCCACATCCTCAACCAGTTCACCAGCCTGACGGACCGGCGGCTCGCTGACGTTGGTTGTGGTGATACGCGGCGCAACATCGACGCCGAAATCGGCTGGCAACTTCACATCGAGAGGCTTCTTCTTGGCCTTCATAATATTGGGCAGCGAAGCGTAGCGCGGCTCGTTCAAGCGGAGGTCTGTGGTCACAATCGCAGGCAGCGAAAGCTTCACCGTTTCCAGACCACCATCAACTTCGCGGGTGACGCTGACATGATCGCCTTCCACGGTCACCTCACTGGCGAAGGTGCCTTGCGGCCGGCCCATCAGTGCGGCGAGCATTTGCCCGGTCTGGTTGGAATCGTCGTCAATCGCCTGCTTGCCCATCATCACGATGCCAGGGCCTTCTTCTTCAGCGATGGCTTTGAGGATTTTGGCGACGGCCAGCGGCTCCACCAATTCGTCCGTCTCGACCAGAATTGCGCGGTCTGCACCCATGGCGAGCGCGGTGCGCAGCGTTTCCTGCGCCTTTGCCGGGCCGATGCTTACGGCGATAATTTCTTCCGCACTGCCTGCTTCTTTCAGCCGAATGGCTTCTTCAACGGCAATCTCGTCAAACGGGTTCATGCTCATCTTGACGTTGGCAAGATCGACGCCCGATCCATCCGCTTTGACGCGTGGTTTGACGTTGTAATCTATGACCCGTTTTACGGGCACGAGGATTTTCATCTGACTTCGACCTCTCTCCGATTCGGCAATTGCCGCTTATGTAAACAGTCTAACGTATAGGTCAAGCAAACGGCTTTACCTACTGTGCTGTTCGGCTTAGCGTTCGACGCTCTGCTGTAAAGGATACTCCTCTATGCGCCTGTCCGTTCCCGCCCTTGCGATGGCTGTGATTGCTGCTGCCGCTCCTCCTGCCAGCGCGCAGGAAACCCGCATTGCAACGCCAAGCCATTTGCCGCCGGTCGCCGATCTTGACCAGATGGACTGGCTGGTAGGCAGTTGGGAAGGGGCTGGTATAGGCGATAACCGCGCAATGGAGAGTTGGCTGCCTGCGACAGAAGGAACCATGGTCGGCACGTTCGTGCAAACCACAGATACTGGCGCGATCATGTTCACAGAGCACATGTATCTGATGGAAGAGAACGGCTCGCTCGTGCTGCGGCTCAAACATTTCAACGCTGATCTTACCGGCTGGGAAGCTCAGGATGAAATGCTCACTTTCCGCCTTGTCAAAATCGAGCCATGCGCGGCCTATTTTCAAGCATTGACCTTGCGTTGTGATGGGCCGGATGGACTGGTTGCGGCGGTGCGGATGAGCAGCGATGGTGATGAGATTAACGAGCTTCTGTTCCGGTTTACGCGGGCAGGCATGGCGCCATCGCTGGCGTCATCATGTTCCGCCGCGCCCACGACAGTTGATTTGAACGAATGCTATGCCGGACTGCTGGCACAGGCCGATGAAAGGCGCGGTCAGTATTTGGCCGCTGCCATCGAAACCGAAAGTGACCGTCCAGAGCTGGCGGCGATGCTGCGCCAATCAGATGAAGCTTTCACCGCCTACCGCGATGCCGAATGCGGTGCCGTACTGCAGGATTGGATAGAAGGCTCCATCCGCGGCGTAATGGTGCTGACTTGCCGGATCAACATGACAGACCGGCGCACGCACACGATTTGGCAGAATTGGCTGACCCATATGGATTCCACCCCGCCATTGCTGCCGGAGCCGGAGCCAAGCCTTTAACCGCAACCGTTTATGGAGCGCTGCCACGACACGATGCGGTGCGGCTCTCGAAATTCGACATCGCTGCCTGCGAGGGCATCTACCAGCTCATCGCGGCTGAGGCCCTGCAAAACGGCGCCGGACTCAGGAAATAACAGAAAGTAGCCCAGACCTGACGTGAATGGCTCGCTGTAATCGGTGTTGTTAGTAGCAAGCTCCCGCACGCCAAACGCGATGTCTCCCCTGCAAGTGAGAGCTGTAACATTTGGATATACGAGAAAGTCGCGCTCTTCGGAGACGATGGCCCATGTTCCACCGGCCAGCTGCACTAATCGCGCATCCTTTGAGAGACTGATGCTTAAATCCGAGCAACTGGAAGTGATCGCCGCGATCAACAGCGCGGCGATCACATGTCGCATCACGCCGCCTGCTTCACCTGCGCCACGATCTTTTTCGCGGCATCGCCCAGATCGTCTGCCGGGATGATCGGCAGGCCTGAATTGGCGAGGATGTCCTTGCCTTGGCTCACATTGGTGCCTTCAAGGCGAACGACCAGTGGCACGTCCAGCTCAACTTCCTTCGCGGCAATCACAATGCCTTCTGCGATGGTGTCGCAGCGCATGATACCGCCGAAGATATTGACCAAAATGCCTTCCACTGCCGGATCGGACAGGATGATCTTGAACGCTGCCGTCACCTTTTCGGTTGTAGCGCCGCCGCCAACGTCGAGGAAGTTGGCCGGGAATGCGCCGTTCAGCTTAATGATGTCCATCGTCGCCATGGCAAGGCCTGCACCGTTGACCATGCAGCCGATGCTGCCGTCCAGCTTGATGTAAGCGAGATCGTACTTGCTCGCTTCAACCTCAGCCGGGTCTTCTTCCGATTCGTCCCGCATGGCTTCAACGTCAGGGTGGCGATACAGCGCATTCCCGTCGAAGCTCATCTTGGTGTCGAGCACCAGCAATTCGCCGCCATCCGTTTCAACCAGCGGATTGATTTCCAGCATTTCGCAATCGAGCGTGGTGAAAGCGGTGTAAAGCTGCTTCGCCAGCTTGCTTGCTGCCTTGGCCAGCGCGCCTTCCAGCTTCAGCGCATTGCCTACCGCGCGGCCATGGTGCGGCATGAAGCCGGTTGCCGGATCAATCGTGATCGTTGCGATCTTCTCAGGCGTGTTGTGCGCGACGTCCTCAATATCCATGCCGCCTTCGGTGGAGACGATCATCGCGACGCGGCTCGTTTCCCGGTCGATGACCATGGAGAGGTAATATTCATGCGCGATGTCCACGCCGTCCGTGACGTACAGCGTGTTTACCTGCTTGCCTGCATCGCCGGTCTGGATGGTCACCAGCGTGTTGCCGAGCATATCGGTGGCGTCAGCCCGCACGTCATCAATGCTCTTCGCCAGACGCACGCCGCCTTTTGCATCAGCGGAAAGTTCCGTGAATTTTCCCTTGCCGCGTCCACCAGCGTGAATCTGCGACTTCACCACGTAAAGCGGGCCAGGCAATTTGCCAGCCGCTTCGACAGCTTCTTCAACACTCGTCGCGGGATAGCCTGTGGGAATGCCAATACCGAATTTGGCGAGCAGTTCCTTGGCCTGATATTCGTGGATGTTCATGGGGGCGGGCCTTCATGCTGTAATGTGAGTTGGTTCGCTGCGCGCTAAAGCATCATCGGAAGGGCCTTGCAATCACTCCTTCGCCGTTTCATTTGCCCTGCCACGCATGATCGACACGATGAAACTGGAACAGATCTGCCGCGAGGCGGGTCATATGGCACTTGGGCGGTGGCCCGGGGCGGGCCATGAGCTCAAAAGCTGGGAAAAGACTCCCGGCAGCCCGGTGTGCGAAGCTGACCTTGAAGTTGACGTGTTTCTGAAGCGCGAACTTGGTCATCTGCTGCCCGCCGCTGGCTGGTTGAGTGAAGAAACTGCCGATGATGCGGGGCGGCTGGACAAATCGCTGATCTGGCTGGTCGATCCGATTGACGGAACGCGCGATTTTATCCGTGGTCGCAGCGGCTGGGCCGTATCGGTCGCGCTGATCAGCGGCGGCAAACCTTTGCTTGGGACGCTTGTCGCTCCGGCGCGCAGGGAAGTGTGGTCCGCAGTCGCAGGTAAGGGCGCGTGGCTGAATGGCGAAAGGCTTGCCGCGAGCAAACGCTCTGAATTTTCCGGAGCACGCGTTCCCGCCGATTCGTTGGCCAAAGAGGACCGTGACCTAGAGATGGTCGAAAAGCCCAATTCTATCGCCTTGCGCGTGGCAATGGTCGCGGACAGCCGCGCCGATCTGGTTGCGACCCTGCGATGGGGTTATGAGTGGGATATTGGTGCGGCGGCGCTGATCGCGCGTGAAGCCGGGGCCTGCGTTACCGACGCCTTCGGGCAACCGCTTAGCTATAACAAGAAAGACCCGCGCGCTTTCGGCTTGCTTGCCTGTGCGCCCGGCATTCATGCTGCCGGGGTAAACAGGCTGGCAGATAGAGCTGCACGGATTGCGGCCCAATAGAAAAGGCCGCCCCGATCGGGAGCGGCCTTTTCTTTTTTCATGGCGGACACCCGTTCGGGCACCCGAGTGCAGTTAGTACGCTGCGTTGACGTCTTCTTCAGTAATCGGCGTGATGCGGATTTCCACGCGGCGGTTCTGCGAACGGCCTGCTTCGGTGGAGTTGTCCGCAACCGGATATTGCTCACCATAACCGATTGTCTCAAGCCGGGCGCGCGCAACGCCGCGCGACACGAGATAGTTGGAAACCGATTCCGCACGGCGGCGGGACAGGTCCAGATTGTACTGATCACTGCCGGTGGCATCCGTATGGCCCATCACATCAATCAGGCTGTTGGGATAATCGACCATGCTTTGCGCTACGCCGTCCAGCGTATCGCGCATCTGAGCCGAAATGGCAGTCGAGTTGACCGCGAAAGTCACATCCGGGAAATTGACCAGAATACCGTCGCCATTTGGCGTTTCGGTAACGTCCACGCCCGTTCCGGCGGTGACTTCTTCCAGCTCACGGATTTGTTCATCCATGCGGTAACCGACGTATCCGCCAGCCGCCGCGCCAATGCCTGCGCCTACGATCCGGGCTGTCTTGCCGCCGATCAGGCCGCCCAGCAGATAACCAAGGCCAGCGCCGCCAAGCCCGCCAATGGCGGTCCGTGAAATAACCTGATTGCCCGTATTGGGATCTGTTACACACGCGCTTGTGGTTCCAATCAGCGCGACCGCTGCGACTGTTGATGTAAGAATTTTCTTGGATTTCATGGGTTTGACCCTCCTATAAACGGCAGACTTATTTCGCGAGTGGTTGGTCTGATAGCACGTTTAACGCTTTGGAAAGCAAGCTGTTCCGTAAACTCGCGTAAATCGCCGCTTCCACCATGACCGTTTTATCTGCTAGCGGGCCAGACCTGATGTCGCCATTCCCCTGGGATTTCCTCGCAGCCCTTGCTTGTTTGATCGTACTCAATGGCGTTTTCGCCATGTCTGAGTTGGCAATCGTGTCTGCTCGCACCGCGCGACTGAAAATGGCCGCGGAAAAAGGTAGCAAAAGCGCAAAGATAGCCATGCGGCTGGCGCTGGAGCCGGGCAAATTCCTTTCCACCGTACAAATTGGCATCACGCTGATCGGTATTATTGCCGGTGCGGTGTCTGGCGCGACGCTGGGTGAGCCTGTCGGAGAGCGGCTGGCGACACTGGGAATTGATCCTGAGACTGCTCAAGACATCGGCTTTGTGTTGATGATTGCGATGACCACTTACTTCAGCCTTGTGATCGGGGAACTGGTGCCAAAGCAATTGGCGCTGCGCCACGCGGAGTCCATCGCGATCGTAATGGCCCGGCCGATGGACCTTCTTGCAAAGGTCGCCGCGCCCTTCGTTTGGGTCCTCGATACCTCGTCCAATCTGCTGCTGCGGGCCTTGGGCATGCGCAGCAAAGGTGACCACCGGCTGACCGCTGAAGAGCTGCAGATGATTTTTGCCGACGCAACGCATACCGGCGTGATCGAAGAGCAAGAACGCGCCATCCTGTCGGGCATTATGCGGCTGCAAGACCGCCCGGTGCGCGAATTGATGACGCCGCGTACAGAACTCGACTGGCTCGATGCGAGCGCCAGTGAAGAGGAGATGCGCACGGTCATTACCGAATCGCCGCACTCCATGCTTCCGATTGCGGACGGGTCACCGGACAAAATTCTGGGCGTGGTCAAAGTGCGCGAAATACTGGCCTTGCTGGTGGCAGGCGAGGCAGTGGTGCTGACCGACCTCATGCGCAAAAATGAAGTCGTGCCGGACCAGCTTGATGCGATGGATGCGCTGCGCGCGCTTCAGCAATCAGGCACAGGCATGGCTATGGTCCATGACGAATATGGCCACCTAGATGGCGTAGTGACGACGGCTGATCTGCTGTCCGCCATCGCAGGCGATTTCGCCAGCCATCAGGATGAAGGCGATACGCCAATGATCACCGAACGCGAGGATGGCTCGCTGCTGGTGTCAGGCGCAATGTCCGCCGATGCTCTGGAGGCACGGCTGGGGCTGGACCTGCCCGAAGGCCGCGAATTCGCCACCGCCGCTGGCTACGCTCTGTTCGTGCTCAAGCACCTCCCGAGCGAGGGTGAGCACTTCACCGACCAAGGCTGGCGCTTCGAAGTGGTCGATATGGATGGCCGCAAGATCGACAAATTGTTAGTAAGTGAAATTGAGGGGCACGGAAAAGAGAGCTGAGCGCGTGAATTTGGCGGCTATTTTTCTTTAGGCTCGCCCATCCGGGCGAGCATCCTCGCTGCTATTCCCTTCGCTGCGCTGCGGGGCAGCTGCGGTCGCGTGGTCACGCTCTGTCGGCTGCTGGTCGCAACCGATTTCAGCACAGTTGTTTAAAGGCTAATCCAGAACCGTCGCGTTTGCGACGGCAAGGGCGAACGCCCGCCCGCAGCGGCGCCAGCTTGCTGGCCGTCTAGCGAGGACGAAGGCGCTGATGCGCCTTCGCAAACAAATCAACCAGGTATTACGCTTCGCGCAGCCTGACCGTCACCTTCGGGTGCGGCGATGATGGCGCGGACCTCTGCGCCCTTGTCCACCGTGAACGTTTCTGCATCGCCCACGCTGGAGCGAATGCCAGCGGCAGCTTCGCCTGCCTGGCTGATGGTGGCGTTCTCTACCGCGCTGCGCGCTGCCGGGCCGCCGAACAGGGCTTCAAGCGCCTGCTCGGATGCGGTGCCTTCAGTCGGGCGCGGTGCGCCGGGTGCTGGCGGGACAAGATCGAAGTCGGGCGGAATTACCAAAGGCGCCTGACGCTGCACGGCGAACTCATCGGGACGTTCCCGATTGCCAAGATCAATACCGCCGCAAGCGGCGAGCGTACTGGCCGAAGCGGCCACGATTAGGGTGCGGGTGAATCTGGTCATATTCATGAACTCTTATCTGTCAGTGCTTCGTCCTGCGCGTCTTCCGGTTTCTCGCGGATGAACAGCGCGCGGGCAAGGATTATTACCACACCTATCGTAATTGCGGCATCGGCAACATTAAAAATCAGGAACGGTCGAAAATCCCCGAAATGAAGGTCTGCATAGTCAATGACATAGCCATAAAGATAGCGGTCGCGGATATTGCCCAGGGCACCTCCAAGAACCAGCCCAAGCCCGGCAATATCGCCAAACGCCTTTTCGCGCATCATCCACACAGCCACGACGCAGGCGATAACCGCGGTCACCAGAACGAGAATCCAGCGCATTTCCATGCTGGTCGCTTCAAACATGCCCAAGGAAACGCCGTAATTGTTGGTGCGGGTGAAATCGAAGAAAGGCAGGATCGGATAATTCTCTCCAATTTGATCCAGCCCCAGCGTTTCGACCACAAAATGCTTCACCCATTGGTCGGCGATGAAAATGAAGGCCGCGATAGCAAGGCCAATGGCGCGGAATTTGTTGAGCTTGCTCATGATGCGGCATGCATTCCGGGAACAACCGTTTCACAGCGGCCACACAAATCTCCGTCGTCCTCAACTTCGGGCAGAAGGCGCCAACAGCGGCCGCATTTGGCATCGGTAGTTTTTATGACGGTGACATTATCGCCGCCGCCCAGCGAAACAGTGCCGGTGATAAACAGCTCCGCCAGATCACCTGCGGAGAAGCCTTCGGGCACAGCAGAGGCCGGCACTGTGACTTCGGCTTCGAGGCCGGAGCGGATGGTCTTTTCACGGCGCAGCGGCTCAATGGCTTCGGTCACGCGTTCGCGTAGCGCGCGCAACTTTGCCCAGCGATCCGCATCCGCCTCGGCGGCAGGGACCTCTTGCAATTCCAGCATGTGCACCGATCCGCCTTCGGGATAGCGCGTGCCCCACACCTCTTCACTGGTGAATACCAGAACCGGTGCGGCGTAGCGGATCAGCGCGTGGAACAACGTGTCCAGCACAGTGCGGTACGCGCGGCGTTCCAGCCCGTCTGGCGCATCACAATAGAGCCGGTCCTTGCGGATATCGAAGAAGAAGGCCGAGAGGTCTTCGTTCATGAAGTCCACCAGCGTGCGCGTATAGGTGTTGAAGTCGAAATCTTGCGTAGCGCGGCGCATTTTCGCGTCCAGATCGCCGAGCAGGCTGAGCATATACCGCTCAAGCTCGGGCATATCAGCAACGTCCACGCGTTCGCTCTCGTCAAAGCCTTGCAAGCCGCCGAGCATATAGCGGAAGGTGTTGCGCAGCTTACGGTACTGGTCGGCGACGCCTTTCAGGATTTCCGGCCCGATGCGGTGATCTTCGGTGTAATCGACACTCAGCGCCCACAGCCGGATAATATCCGCGCCGTATTCCTGCATCACTTTCAGCGGATCGATGGTGTTGCCGAGACTTTTGGACATTTTCCGGCCATCGGCGGCCATGGTGAAACCGTGGGTTAGCACTGCTTTGTACGGCGCCTTGCCGCGCGTGGCGCAGCTTTCGACGAGGCTGGATTGGAACCAGCCGCGATGCTGGTCGCTGCCTTCCAGATACAGATCGGCGGGCGGTTGCAGATCGGGCCAATTGTCGCTTTCCAGCACGAAGGCATGGGTGCAGCCCGAATCGAACCACACATCCAGGATGTCTGCGATCATCTCGTAATCGTCCGGATTGCGGTCCGGCCCCAGCAGCATGGCGGCGTTTTCTTCGCACCAGCCATCGACACCCTCTGCAGTGATTGTCTCGATGATGCGCGCATTTACGGCAGGATCGACCAGATATTCGCCGCTTTTGCGGTCCACAAACAGCGTAATCGGCACGCCCCATGCGCGCTGGCGGGAAAGCACCCAATCGGGCTTTCCTTCGACCATAGAACCAATACGGTTCTTTCCTTTGGCAGGCACGAACCGAACCTTGTCGATTTCATCCATTGCGGTTTCGCGCAAGGTCGGGTGGTCGCAGATTGGACCGTCATCATTTGGCGGACCGCCTTCGTCTTCCCACCGTTTTTCGTAGGTCGTCTTGGGGAAGATGTGCTTTTTCGGCTTGTCCATCGGCACAAACCATTGCGGCGTGCAGCGATAGATGACTTTCGCCTTGGAGCGCCATGAATGCGGGTAGGAATGCTCGTAGTCAGCGGAGGCCGACAGCAAAGCTCCAGCGTCCTTGAGGTCAGAGCAGATTGGCCCATCCGGTGCGTTGAATTTCGGATTGATAACCGATCCGGAACGCTCGTCATTGCGGCCCAGCCATTCCCAATCCTCACGGTAACGCCCATCGGCATCGACCACGAATTTGGGGTTCAGCCCATGCGCCTTGCACAGATCGAAATCGTCCTCGCCATGATCGGGCGACATATGGACGAGGCCAGTGCCGCTGTCGGTGGTGACGAAGTCGCCCGGCAGCAGCGGACGCGGCTCGGCATAGAACCCGCCGAGATGGTGCATCGGGTGGCGGGCGATGGTGCCTGCGAGGTCGGAGCCCTTCATGACCTTGAGTACCTCGACAGGCAAAAAGCCTGAGTCCTCCATTCCGCGCCATGCAGCAAGCTGAGTACGCTCCTCAAATTCCGCGATCAGCTCAGTAGCCACGAGGGCATAGAGTCGCGCATGTCCTGCTTGATTGTCGTTTGGCCGCGTCGGGCTGCTGATCGGCACTGACTTGTAGTCGTAGTACCGAACAAGAGAGTATTCCACTTCCGGCCCATAGGAGAGCGCTTGGTTCACCGGGATCGTCCAAGGCGTCGTTGTCCAGATCACCGCGTGTGCGCCGACCAGTTCTTCAATCGGCGATTCAACAATCTCGAACGCCACATCGATCTGTGTCGAGGTGATGTCCTCGTATTCAACCTCGGCCTCGGCCAGCGCGGTCTTCTCCACCGGCGACCACATCACCGGCTTTGCTCCGCGATAGAGCTGGCCGGTTTCGGCGAATTTCAGAAGCTCTGCGACAATGCCCGCTTCGGCTTCGGGCGCCATGGTGAGGTAGGGCTTGTCCCATTCACCGGCCACGCCCAGCCGCTTGAACTGTTCGCGCTGCACATCGACCCATTCGGCGGCGTATTCGCGGCATTCCTGACGGAACTCGCGGGCCGGAACCTCGTCCTTATTGCGCTTTTTCTTGCGGTATTTCTCCTCCACCTTCCATTCGATGGGGAGGCCATGGCAATCCCAGCCGGGAACGTAGGGCGCATCCTTGCCGAGCAGGCTTTGCGTGCGGACAACCGCATCCTTCAGCACCTTGTTCAGCGCATGGCCGATATGGATATTGCCGTTGGCGTATGGGGGGCCATCGTGAAGGATGAATTTCTCGCGCCCAGCACGCGCCGCGCGCAGCTTGCCGTACAGGTCGCCTTCTTCCCAGCGCGCCAGAATGCCCGGCTCCTTCGCAGGGAGGCCAGCCTTCATGGGAAAATCGGTCTTCGGCAGGAAGACGGTATCCCGGTAATCGCGTTTGGTGTTTTCGTCGCTCATCACAGTTCTATCTCTTTGGGCGAGCACCTAGGAGGTTGCGCGCCTCCTCGCAATCCCGTTCCATCTGCGCCATCAGCGCGTCCAGATCATCAAACTTGGCTTCGGGGCGGATAAAGTGGTGCAAGGCCACATCCAGCTCCTCCCCATATAGGTCGCTATCAAAATCGAAGAAATAGGGCTCAAGCAATTCCTTGGGCGGATCGAATTGCGGCCGGACCCCCAGATTGGCCGCGCCTTTCAGGATCTGGCCGGTCGAAAGCACCTTGGCCGTAACTGCATAAATGCCGAAACGCGGGCGGATATATTGACCCATGTCGATATTGGCGGTGGGATAACCTAGCTCGCGTCCGCGTTTGTCGCCGTGGATCACAGTGCCGCGAATGGTGAAAGACCTTGTCAGCAATTGCGCTGCCTGCCCGCATTCGCCAGCTTTCAGCGCATCGCGGATACGGCTGGAGGAAACAGTCTGGCCGCTTGCCCCAACAGGCCCGATGGCCCGCGCCGTGATGCCGCATGTCCCGCCCACGTCGCGCAGCACCTGCGTATTGCCGCCGCGCCCCTTGCCGAAGGTGAAATCCTCCCCCGTCACCACGCCAGCCGCGCCGATATGTCCGGCCAGCAGATCGCGCACAAAGCTTTCCGCTTCCATCGCTGCCAGCGCATCGCCAAATTCAAACACGAGCATCGCATCAGCGCCCGCTTCCAAGAACATTTCCTCTCGCTGGTCGAGAGTGGTCAGGCGGAAGGGCGGCACGTGCGGCGCGAAATGGCGCACGGGGTGCGGATCAAAGGTGGCGACGATAGCGGGGCGGCCTTGCGCGCGCGCCCAATCGACTGCCTCCGACACCACATGCTGGTGGCCAAGGTGAAAGCCATCAAAATTGCCAAGCGCAATGATCGCGCCGCGCAAATTGTCTGGCACGGGGCCGATATGGGAAAGCCTCATGCAGCCTCCTCCATCGGCGTTATCCCAGCGCGGATCACGCGCAGCGCATTCAGCCCCATGATCGCGCGGATGTCCTCTTCGCCAAAACCATCGTCCAGCAGGGCCTGCGTTATCTGGACCAGTTGCGAAGTATCGAACCGTACAGTGACCGTGCCATCATAATCGCTGCCAAGCGCGACATGTTGCGCGCCGACAAGGTCCGCAATGTGCCGCATGGCCGCAACGATGGAGGCGGGCGAAATGTCGCAAACTGCGCCGTCGAAATAGCCAATGCCGATAACGCCGCCTGTCGCTGCGACGCCGCGAATTTCGTCATCGGTAAGGTTGCGGTTTGCATCGCAAGTGGCCTGCACACCGCCATGGCTGGAGACGACCGGACGGCGCGCCATGTTGAGCACCTCGGAAACGCATTGATGGCTGCAATGGGCGATATCGATGATGATGCCCATGCGCTCCATCTCGGAAGCCATTTCGCGCCCGAAATCGGTCAGTCCGCCCTTTTCTTCGCCATGCATGGAGCCGGCGAGTTCATTGTCGAAAAAATGGGTAAGGCCCGCCATCCGCAGTCCATTGTTATAAAGCCGCTCCAGATTGGCCGCATCGCCTTCAAGATTGTGGAGCCCCTCGACTGAGAACATTGCGCCGATTGGCCGCCGTGTGACGTTGCGCGCCGAGAGCACCGCGTCGATGTCCTCAGCGCTGCGGATCATGCGCAGCGCATCCGGCTCTGCATTGGCGGCCATTTGCAGGCGGGAGGCATGCCACGACGAACGTTCATAGGGTGAGAACCACGTCTGATATGGCTGCAACTGGCCGATGGACAGCAGGGTGATGCTGTCACGCGCATCGGCGGAATTGCTGTCAAAGTTCTGGCCGGCAGGGACTTTGCTGACGCTGGAGAACACTTGCAGCGCCACATTCCCTTCGATCATGCGCGGCAAGTCCATATGTCCGCGCGATGCGGCATCGGTCATATCGCGCTTCCACAGCAGCGTATCGGAATGCAGGTCAACAATGGTGAGCGAGGCATGCAGCGCGCGCGCTTCGTCGGAAATTTCGAGCAGCGGCCCGCCATCGACTACATTCATGTTCCGCTCGGCAATACCGGGCGCGAAAATGAAGAAGCCCGCCAGCGCGGCGAGCAACACAATCCCGAAGGCCTTCACGATTTTCCCGATCATCCGCGCCGCTCGAATGTGACGAAATCGTAAGGCGGAAAGCCACCCGCTGCCTCGCGGTGATCGCGCGCAACTTCTTCCCATGAAGCATCATCGGCGGGTGAACGCATGGTGACATCGCCGCAAGTGTCTTCATGCACTTCGGTCAGTTCAAAGTGCGTGCCGACATTCCACAGCAGGTCAAATATCTCCGCCCCGCCGATCACTGCGAAATCGCCGTCGCCTGCCAGCGCAATGGCGTCCTCGGCCGTATGTGCGACCTCTGCGCCGACTGCGCTCCAGCCGTCCTGCCGCGTCATCACAATATGACGGCGGCCGGGCAGAAGGCCGGGCAGGCTTTCAAAGGTTTTGCGGCCCATGATCATCGGCTTGTTCATGGTCAGCCGTTTGAACCGCTTCAGATCTTCTGAAATCGCCCATGGAACTGCGCCGTCACGGGCAATCACGCCGTTGGTCGCGCGGGCGACGATAAAGAGAACGTTCCTGCTCACCTGTCAACCAACTCGCGTAATGTGGCCCATCTTGCGCCCGTCGCGTGCTTCGGCCTTGCCGTAAAGGTGGAGGTGAGCCGCTGGGTCGGAAAGGTGTTCGGCCATGTTAAGTGCATCTGCGCCGATCAAATTGTCCATCACAATGCGCTCCGCCACGCTGGAGGTATCGCCAAGTGGCAGACCGGCGATGGCGCGGATATGGTTTTCGAACTGGCTGGTGACCGCGCCTTCAATCGTCCAATGGCCGGAATTGTGCACGCGCGGCGCCATTTCGTTGAAGACGGGGCCATCTGCGGTGGCAAAAAATTCGCATGTCAGCACGCCGATATAGCCAAGCTCTGCGGCCAGCTTCTGCGCCAGATCACGCGCGGCGCCCACTTGCTCGCCGACAATGGCCGGGGAAGGCAATTCGCTGTGTGACAATATGCCGCCTTCATGCGTGTTGACGGTGGAATCCCAAAAGCGCACTTCGCCCGACCGGCCGCGCACAAGGATTACGGAAAACTCGCAGGCAAATTGCACGCGGCCTTCGTATACGCTGCCGCTGGCAGGAATACGGATGCCGTGCGCTTCATCTGTGCGTGAAATGGCCCATTGGCCTTTTCCATCATAGCCATCGCGCCGCGTTTTCAGGATGCCGGGCGTGCCCACACGGTCAATCGCATAGGCAAGATCGCTGTCATGGTCGATGGCTGCGAATGGGGCCGGTTTGCCGCCCAGATTTTCGACAAACTTCTTCTCGTTGATCCTGTCTTGCGCCACTTCCAGCGCGCGCGTGCCGGGGGCTAGCTTGTCTGGCGGAATGGCGGACAGCGGCTCCACCGGCACATTTTCGAATTCATAGGTGACCACATCGCACGCGGCGGCAAACTCGCCCAAGGCTTCGCGGTCGAGCCACTGTGCGTTGGTGAAGGTTGCGGAAACTTCGGCGGCGACACTGTCTGCCTCTGGCGCAAAGATATGGCAGCGATAACCAAGCTGCGCGGCGGACATGGCCAGCATCCGGCCAAGCTGACCGCCACCAAGAATCCCGATAGTCGCGCCTGAAGCTAACACACAATCCCCGCTCGCCCTGAGTCTGTCGAAGGCTTGTCCTTCGTATCTACGCTTCGCGCTATAAGAAAAAGCGGCCTTCGGGCAAGCTTAGGGCGCTTGGAATAGGGGGAAGATCAATCTGTAGGACGCTGCGCCACGCGCTCACTTTGCGCAGCGCGCCAGTCCTGCAAACGTTGTGAAAGGGCTGCATCACTCAGCGCCAAGATGGACGCAGCCAGCAAGCCTGCATTGGTCGCGCCCGCTTCACCGATGGCCAGCGTTCCTGTGGGAACCCCAGCGGGCATTTGCACGATGGACAGCAGGCTATCGAGTCCGTTCAGCGCCTTGGACTTAACAGGCACGCCCAGCACCGGCAGATGCGTAAGCCCTGCGATCATGCCGGGCAAATGGGCCGCGCCGCCTGCGCCTGCGATGATGACCTGAAGGCCCTCGGCCGCTGCGCCTTTGCCGAAATCATGCAGCCTGTCTGGTGTGCGGTGGGCGGAGATGATCCGGTCATCGTGGGCCACGCCCAGATCATCCAGAACCTTGGCGGCGCATTGCATGGTCGGCCAGTCAGACTGGCTGCCCATGACGATTGCGATTTTTGGAGCAGGGGTTTCGGACATGCTCTCAGGAATCCTTCAAATAATATCGCTCACCGGGCTGCATCGCATCGTCAAATTCGTAAATGATCGGCTGGCCGGTGGGGATTTCAAGGCCGGTGATCTCATCGTCGGAAATGTTCGACAGATGCTTCACCAGCGCTCGCAGAGAATTGCCATGCGCTGAAATAATAACCGTCTCACCCTTCGCCAATTCAGGCAGGATCGTGCTTTCCCAATAGGGCAGCACGCGTTCGATGGTCAGCTTCAGGCTTTCGGTCTGAGGCACATCAATGCCTTCGTATCGCGGATCATTGCCGGGATCATATTTGTCTCCCTTGGCCATTTCAGGGGGAGGCACATCAAAACTGCGGCGCCAGATCTGCACTTGCTCGTCGCCGTGCTTCTCGCGCGTTTCCTGCTTGTTGAGGCCGGTCAGCCCGCCATAGTGGCGCTCATTCAGTTGCCAGTTCTTGGTTTCGGGAATCCACAGCCGCTCACATTCTTCCAGCGCGAGATGCAGCGTTTTGATCGCGCGTTTCTGGACACTGGTGAACGCAATGCTTGGCAGAACGCCCTTTTCTTTCAGCAGCCGTCCGGCATCGCGCGCTTCTTCGACGCCCTTCTCGGTCACATCGACATCCCACCATCCGGTGAAAGTGTTCGACAGGTTCCATTCGCTTTGGCCATGACGGACAAGGATCAGGGTTGGCATTGACAAAAATACTCTTGTTGGCGCGGGAATGGGCGCGGGTTAGCTGTCCTTCGCGCTCTTGGAAAGGTCAGAGGGCGCATCCGCCTGCTCTGCCGTGCTGCCAGCGTGCCCCTTGGCCTGTGCTTTGCGCTTGCGCAGGTTCTCGCGCAGCTTGGCAGCGAGCCGTTCTTCGCGGGAGGTGTCTTTGGTCATGCAAAGCCCCTTGCCGGATGCGGCGCGCTGGCTCAAGGTGATTGCGCAAGCTTGGCTTGACTTTCGCGGGCCTTACGACAATAGCGCGCGCCTGTTTCGGTTAGCCGCGGTAGCTCAGTGGTAGAGCGCACCCTTGGTAAGGGTGAGGCCGAGAGTTCAATTCTCTCTCGTGGCACCATTTTGTTGGAGATCGCGCATCCGCGCGCTCTTCCTCGGCACTATTCCCTACATTTGGCTTCGCCTTCATTTCGGGTTGGCCTCGTCGCCGACCAGGCGACGACAGAGCGCGACTGTGCGGGCCGCAGGTGCCCCGCAGCCCAAGACGTTTTCGGGCGGAGGGATCGGCCCGAGGATGCTTGCCCGGATGGGCGAGCGCAAAGAAAACAATTTCCCCTCCCGCCCGGCGATTGAGGTTTGTCAAAAAAGTGTGTTGCCCTTACAAACCACCTATGGATGCAGAACCTCTCACACAGCTCGACCCCAGCTACACCACTGTCATGCGGATCGAGGGATTGCTGGCTACGCTCCCGTTCGTAATCGGCGCGGGCGTGCTTTCCATTGCCGAAGTTGTGCCTGCATGGGCTCCGGGCATTCCGGTGCTGATCCTTGCGGTGCTGCTGATCGGTGTCTTGCCGATGAAGCGCTATAATTCGCGCGGCTATCATATGGCGGATGACCGGCTGCGGGTGGTGAAAGGCGTGATGTTCCATGCCGATACCGTGGTGCCCTTCAGCCGGGTGCAGCATCTGGATGTTGAACAAGGCCCGCTGGAGCGCGCCTTCGGCATTGCACGGCTTATCTTGCACACGGCGGGCACGCATAATGCCTCTGTGACGCTGCCGGGCCTCCCCATTGATGATGCCAAGGCCATGCGTGAGGATATCCGCCAGCATGTGAAGCGCGAATCGCTGTGAATTCCGGGATACCAGAGGAAGCAGACGCCATCGAAGTCGGCGAATGGCACCGCGTCAGCCCGCTGACAATTGCGGCGCAGGGCGTGAAGACCCTCGCCAGCATGATCGTTCCGGCGGCTTTCATCCTGTTCGGCAGCGCTTTGCAGAGCGACAAACTGGCGACCATCGCGCCCTATGCCATCCCCATCTTGCTTGGCATCATTGCCATCAACCTCTTGCCAGCCTGGCTCGGATGGTACCGCCTTCGCTACCGCATCGGGACAAGCGACGTGCGGCTGGAACAAGGCATTATCAGCCGCTCCGCGCGCTCTGTGCCTTACGACCGTATTCAGGATGTCAGCCTTGAACAAAAGCTTGTCCCGCGCCTGCTCGGCCTTGTTGAAGTAAAGTTTGAAACCGGCGCAGGCGGTAAGGAAGAGCTGAAGCTATTCCTGGTGACTGAAAAGGAAGGCGAACGGCTGCGCGAAACCGTGCGCGCGCTGGTGGAAGAAACAGATGAGGAAGCCGCAGCTGCGCTTCCCACTGCGGAAGGGGGCGAAGCGCCAGAGCCCGCTCTGGCACCGGGCAAGGTGCTGTTCGCCATGGGGCAAGGTCGCTTGTTCACCTATGGCATGTTCAGTTTTTCGCTGGTGATTTTCGCGGTGTTGATCGGTGCAGTTCAGCAGCTTGAATTTCTGCTGCCGTTTGATGTGTTTGACTATGCCGAACGCTATATCCGCGACGAAGGGTATTTCGAAGCGGGCAAATATGTCAGCGGCATGGACACGGCCGCGCGCATCCTTGGCGTTCTGTACCTTTTCCTGACCGTGATTGTGGTTGGCATTGCCAGCGGCGTGGCAAAGACCTTTGTGCGCGATTGGGAATTCCGGCTGGAGCGCACAGCAAAGGGCTTCCGCCGCCGGCGCGGATTGCTTACGAAAACGGACGTGGTGATGCCGGTCCACCGGGTGCAGGCGCTGGTCGTTTCAACCGGCCTGATCCGCCGCCGCTTCGGTTGGCACGGTCTCAGCTTCATCAGTTTGGCGCAGGGTTCCGGCAAGGCCAATCACGACGTCGCGCCATTCGCCAAAATGGCGGAGATCGAACCTATCGCGCAAGAAGCGGGCTTCACCCTGCCCGATGGCGCGGAAGAGTGGCGCAGGCCCAGCCCGAACTATTACTTCGACCGCACGCTGATTGCGGCTCTCTTCGTCACTATCGTTGGAATCCTTGTATTCACAGCCGCGGCCACATCGGCAGACCAGTTGGAACCGGGCATGTTTATCATCGCGGGCGTGGTGGCTTTGGCGGTCGGCCTGATCGCACTGCGTGGATATTATCTGTGGCGCTATGATCGTCATGCGCTTGATCCGGCCCAGGTGCTTTCGCGGCGTGGCTGGTTGGCGCCGCAGGTCAAGATCGCCAACCGCGTCAAACTGCATTCGGTTGAAATTGCGCAAGGCCCGCTGGCCAAATGGCGCGGTTATTGCCGGCTAAACTTCGGTATGGCGGGGGGAAGCTTTCACTTTGACGGGCTGGCGGTGGAAGATGCCCGCAAGCTTCGCACTGCGGTCCTCGACTCAATCGCCTCGGTCGATTTCGCCCAATTGCCGCGATAGGCGTCGGCAAAAATCTGCATTGCACACGAAAAGGGCTCCGGTAATCGCCGGAGCCCTAAATCTTTGCATCCCGTCTGTCGGCGCTGAATGAGCGCTCCCATGGTCGGGTCTGATCTTGATAAGTCAGTACATAACACCATAATAGGCATATACGGTGCGACCGAACTGTTCATCGAATACGGGCTGCTCGCCCTTCGCGAACGTTGGTGCGTCTTTGAGGCGCGACTTGTCGATATTCACGACATAGCCGCCGCGTTCGGTATCAAAGTCCAGTGCATCCCATGGAATCGGGAAATAGCTTTCATTCATTCCAAGAAAGCCGCCAAAGCTCATTACCGAATATTCGATCCGACCTGAGCGCTTGCCCAGCATCACATGGTCGATTTGTCCCAGCTCATCGCCATCGGTCGAAAAGACTTTTGTTCCCTCGACCTTATCGGATGAGATCAGGCTCGTCGTTTCGTCACGTTCCAGCGGACGTGAGCGGTCAAATTCCGTGCGCCGATCAAGTTCATTCTGGGTGGAGTCGGTGCGATTGCTGAGTGTTTGCTGAGTCATATATATGATCTCCTGCTTGCCCGATGACGGACGCGATCCGTAACGGATGCTTGGCTTATTGGCGGTCCAACTCATTTCCCGTTTCGGGAAGGTGCTCGACCCGGACAAGTCCGGAGAGCAGGGCCGCCAGCGTCTGTCGACGTCATCGGCGAATATACTGTACCAATGGGCGCTGGCGAATTTCGTTCCAAAAAAATCCTGATTTTCCCGTTATTTGCTCATTAGCGCGATCAAGTGGTGCGCAGATTGGACCAGTCGGGGTTCTTGTCAAAAAGCTTTGCGACATAGGGGCATTGCGGCAGAATGGTGAAGCCCTGCTCGCGCGCATCGGCAATCATCCTCTCGACCAGTTTGCGAGCAATTCCTTTGCCGCGCGCCTGCGGCGGAGTGAATGTGTGATCGGCAATGCGTGCCTCTCCGCGCGCCTGCCATGTCAGCTCTGCCTGAACGTCGGTGCCTTCCACATCGGCGCGGTATGCGCCGTGCGTTGTTTCGTCGGTCACGGTGATTTCGAGGTCAGTCATGTCTTTCTCCTTCTTGCGCCAAACGGACGGTAGGGCCATGGCGTTCCGCGATGCAATTTATGTCAGACAATGCTGCCCCGGTGCACCCGCGCATATGGGAAGCCATGCGCGCTGCCGATGCACCGGACACGCCATATGACACCGACGCGCTGAGCAGGGAGCTTGATGCACGCTTCTCTGCGCTGTTCGGGCGCGACTGCGCGGCGTTGTGGGTCGCAACTGGCACCGCTGCCAATTGCCTTGCGCTGGCGACCATGGTGGAGCCGCATGGCGGGGTGATTTGTCATCAAGAAGCGCATATCGAAATGGATGAATGCGGCGCGCCCGGCTTTTACCTGCACGGTGCAAAACTGCTGTTGGCGAAAGGCGAAGGCGCCAAGCTGACGCCCGCCGATATTACCGCCGTTCTGGCCGGAATTACACGCGGTGTGCATCAGGTGCCTGCCCATGCCATCTCCATCACGCAGGCGAGCGAATATGGCCTTGCCTACCGTCTTGAAGAAGTGTCCGCGATTGCCGATCTGGCGCGCGACCACGGCCTTGGTCTGCATATGGATGGCGCTCGCTTTGCCAATGCGGCGGCGCATTTGGGTTGCTCTGCAGCGGAGGCGGCAGGCCCAGTCGATGCTCTCAGCTTCGGCTGCGTTAAAAACGGCGGCATGGGCGCCGAGGCGATTGTCTTCTTTGACCATGAAAAGGCAGAACTGGTCCGCTGGCGGCGCAAGCGTGCGGGACATTTGCAAAGCAAGGGCCGCTATCTCGCCGCGCAAATCCTGGCGATGCTCGACAATGATCTGTGGCTGGAAAATGCCCGCGCGGCCAATGCCGCCGCTGCTATCATTGCCACTAGCGCAGCAGAGCGTCTGGTCCATCCCGCGCAGATCAATGAACTGTTCGTGCGCATGACCGCAGACGAGCGCGCAGCTTTGCGCGCACAGGGGTTTGCTTTTTATAACTGGGATGATGCCTGCATTCGTCTGGTCACGAGCTGGGCGACAGATCCCGAACACGCAGAAGCGTTGGGCAAGGCTATCGCTTCGCTGTGAGCACAGCCCAGACCAACATGCTGAGCTGGCGGGTGATCGTCCCCTTTGTGCTGACTGGCACAATCTGGGGCTCGACATGGTTTGTCATCACTGGCCAGATTGACGGCGTTCCCGCCGCATGGTCGGTGTTTTACCGCTTTGCACTGGCGACGCCTGCCCTGTTCCTTGTCGCTCTGCTGATGAAGCGGCGACTGCGACTTGTGCCAGCCGAACACAAGCTTGCGATGCTGGTGGGGGTCTTCCAGTTCAGCGGCAACTTCCTGTTTGTCTATCATGCGGAGCTGTATGTGACATCGGGTATTGTCGGGATGATGTTCGGCCTGCTGATGGTGCCCAATGCCTTGTTCGGCAGGCTTTTCCTTGGTGAAAGAGTGCAGGGACGCTTCCTGCTCGGGAGCGCGGTTGCGATTGTCGGTGTGCTGTTCCTGCTGGTTCACGAATGGCGCGCCAATCCTGATGCGGGCGTTATCGGCGGCAATGTGGCGCTGGGCATCGGCCTGGCGCTGGCGGGAATTCTCGCCGCCTCTGTCGCCAATGTCATTCAGGCCAATCCCGTCGGGCGCGCTGTGCCGATGGTCAGCCTGCTCGCATGGGCGATGCTTTATGGCACGATTTTCGACCTTGGCTTTGCACTGCTGACCGCGGGCCCTCCGCCGTTTCCCAGCGGCCATCAATATTGGGCAGGTATCGTGTATCTGGCGCTGATCGGGTCGGTCATAACCTTCCCGCTGCATTACAATCTGGTGCGCGAAATCGGGGCCGGGCGCACAGCGTATAATTCGATCCTGACCATATCGGTTGCGATGCTGATCTCGACTTTGTTCGAAGGGTATCAATGGACGGCGCTGACCGCCTGCGGAATGGTTATGGCCGTAATCGGTATGCTGCTGGCATTGCGGGCCCGGCGGCAGAAGGGCGCGCCGGCAAATCCTGCAGAGCCGATACCTCGCGGCGATTAGAGCAGGCCAAGCAGCCCTTCGCGGTAAGTCGGGAAGGCGGGCTTCCAGTCCAGCATGCGCTTCGCCTTGCCATTCGCGACCCGGCGATTTTCCGCGTAGAAACCGCGCGCCATCGGCGAAAGGCCTGCCTCATCCATGGTTTGCAGCGGCGGAGGTTCAATGCCGAGCAAGGCGCATGCTTGCTCGATCACCCGGTTCTGGCTGCACGGCAGATCATCACCAAGGTTATATGCCCCCGCTGGCGCATCGCCGGTCATCGCCGCCAGCACGCCGCTGGCAATATCGTCAGCATGCACACGGCTGAAAACCTGTCCCGGCAAGTCAATCCGGTTCGCCTTGCCGCTGCGCACCCGGTCAAACGGACTGCGCCCCGGACCATATATTCCCGGCAGGCGAAAGACATGTGCGCCGCGTTCCATCCAGGCTGCATCACACTGTGATCGTGCAGTGCGCCGCCCGGTGCCGGTGGGTGCGGTTTCATCAACCCAAGCCCCCTTTGTGTCGCCGTAAACCCCCGTTGAAGACAGGTAACCAATCCTGCCACCGCTCAGCAGCGTGCCATATTTATCAAGCACCGGGTCGCTGTCATCAGAAGGCGGGACGGACGACAGGATGTAGTCGGATTTGGTGATTTGGCGCAGCACATCGTCCCCGCTATTGAAATCGACATCGCCATCGCTGCCGGTTGCAGAAACCGTCCAACCCCGCGCTTCCGCTTGCGCCTTGATCCGTTTTGCCGTGTAGCCGAGGCCGAAAATGAAAAGATGTGCCATCTAGCGCATTTAGCCTCTCGACAGCCCGAAGATAAGGACCCAAATTCCAATCATGGATATTGCTCGCACTCCCTCGACGCCGGAAGGCAATCCCGAAATGGCAGACGCTGCGCAGGAGCCGCATGAACCAGCCACCATCCGGCGAGAGGATTACAAGCCCTTTGCATGGCGCGTTCCAGAGGTGTCGCTCGATTTCCAACTCGGACTGGAGGAAACACGGGTCACCGCCACGCTTACGGTAGAGCGCAATCCGAAGGCTGAGTTCAACCGCACGATCCGCCTTGATGGCGATGGGCTGGAACCGGTTTCGGTCAAAGTTGATGGCGAGGTGGCGACCAGCTGGGCGATGGACGGCAGCAATCTGATTGTCAGCCTGCCCGGCGACGCACACCAGATCGAAGTAACGACCAGCATAAACCCTACTGCCAACACCGCGCTGATGGGCCTTTTTGCTTCGAGCGGAATGCTGTGCACCCAATGCGAGGCAGAGGGCTTTCGCCGCATAACCTTCTTCCCCGACCGGCCCGATGTGCTGTCGGTTTACAGCGTCCGGATGAGTGGGTCGAAGGCGCAATTCCCGGTGCTCTTGTCCAACGGCAATCTGGAAGAAGAAGGTGATGCCGAGGACGGCACGCATTGGGCGCAGTGGCATGATCCCTGGCCCAAGCCCAGTTATCTGTTTGCTTTGGTCGCAGGTGATCTGGTTGCCAATTCAGACATCTTCACCACCGTCTCGGGCCGCGAAGTCGCGCTGAATATCTGGGTGCGTGAAGGCGATGAAACCCGCACCGGTCATGCGATGGAATCGCTCAAACACAGCATGCGCTGGGACGAAGAAACCTTTGGCCGCGAATATGATCTCGACCTGTTCAACATCGTAGCCGTCAGTGATTTCAACATGGGCGCGATGGAAAACAAGGGCCTCAACGTATTCAACACGAAATATGTGCTGGCCGACCCTGACACTGCGACAGATGGCGATTTTGACGGCGTTGAGGGCGTGATTGCGCATGAGTATTTCCACAATTGGTCGGGCAACCGCGTCACCTGTCAGGATTGGTTCCAGCTCAGCTTGAAAGAAGGTTTCACTGTGCTGCGCGATCAGCTGTTCAGCCAGGATATGGGCAGCGCCCCGGTAAAACGGATCGAGGATGTGAGAGTGCTGCGCGGGGCGCAATTCCCCGAAGACAGCGGCCCTTTGGCGCACCCGATCCGGCCTGACAGCTTCCAGGAAATCAGCAATTTCTATACTGCCACCATTTACAACAAGGGCGCTGAAGTCATCCGCATGATCCGCACGATTGCGGGTGAAGAGGCGTTCCGCAAAGGCACTGATCTGTATTTTGATCGCCACGATGGCGAGGCCGCGACGTGCGAGGATTTCGTGAAGGCCATGGAGGATGGCGCAGGGCTTGATCTGTCGCAATTCCGCCTGTGGTATTCTCAAGCTGGCACACCCAAAGTTTCCGTCAGGCTTGAGCATGATGGCGATACCGCGACGCTGCATCTGTCGCAGGAGGTTCCGTCGACGCCGGGCCAGCCGGACAAGCAACCGATGCCCATTCCGCTCAAGCTGGCGCTTTTCGATAGGGATTCTGCGGGACACGATGGTGAACAGCTTGTTACGCTGACCAAGGCTCAAGAAAGCTTGAGCTTTGGTGGATTCGCCAAACCACCCATTCTTTCCGTAAATCGCGGCTTTTCTGCGCCTGTTACCATCGACCGAGAAATCACTGACGAAGAGCTGGTCTTCCTTGCCGCCCATGATGATGATCCTTTTGCCCGGTATGAAGCGCTGCAGGATCTGGTTGTCGGCCATTTGAAAGATGCCGTTGGCGGATCAATGGACAATGCGGCGCAGGACAGTGCGCGAAGCGCGATCACTTCGGCAATAGCGGCCGTGCTGGCTGACCCAGCGCTCGATGATTCGATGCGCGGTGAATTGCTGGTCCTGCCCAGTGAGACATATCTTGCAGAAACCATGCTGGTCGCAGACCCGGGCCGTATCCATGACGAGCGACAGGCCCTGCGTGCTGCGATCGGTGGCGCGCTTGAGAAGGAATTTGTCGCGTTGCATGAACGTGCCTCTGCGGTGCCGTATAGCCTCTCTGCCGAGGCACGCGGTGCGCGTAAGGTCAAAACACAGGCGCTTATCTATCTTGCAGCGGGCAATCCTGAACTTGCCGCCGATATGGCTGCTGCCCAATATGACGGCGCGGACAATATGACTGACCGGCAGGGCGCGATGATGGTTCTGTGCGGCCTGCAGGGGATTGAGCGGACCAACAGGCTGATTGATTTCTACAATCGCTATAGGGGCAATGCACTGGTCATCGACAAATGGTTCGCTTTGCAAGCGGGCTCTATGCATCCTGCTGCACTGGCGCATGTGAAGGCGCTTGCGGAGCATCCCGACTTTACACTGAAGAACCCGAACCGCGTGCGTTCCCTCTATATGGCCATGGCGTATAACCCCCACGCCTTTCATGCGCAGGATGGGGAGGGGTACCGGATTATCGGTGATGTCATTCTGGCGCTTGATCCTATCAACCCGCAAACGGCGGCGCGCTTTGTGCCGCAATTGGGGCGCTGGCGGCGGATCGAGCCGGGGCGCTCTGCTCTCATGCGCGAGCAATTGGAGCGGATTGCCGCGGCACCGGGCCTTTCAAGAGACACGCATGAGCAAGTGAGCCGCAGCCTTGACTGAGAGGCGGGAAATCCTGCGCGCTGATGTTCTGGCAAAGGTGCCGCATGGCTTCCTGACCGGCATCGGCCATTCAGGGGAGCCGGATCCCGAAGTGATCGCAGCGGGTGCACAATTGGTTTTGCTCGACCAAGTGCATTCGCCGACCGCGCTGGCTGTCGATGCGCCTTTCGCGGCAGACGCGCGGCCACAGGCGGACGCGATGGCCACTTCTACACCGGGCCTTGTGCTTGGCATACGAACTGCTGATTGCGCCCCCGTTCTGCTGGCAGACCGCGAAGCAGGCGTTGTCGGCGCGGCCCATGCTGGCTGGCGCGGGGCGCATTTTGGCGTGATCGAGGCGGTTGTGCGAAAAATGGAAGAGCTTGGCGCGAACCGCGCCAAAATTGCTGCCGCCATCGGCCCCGCCATCGCGCAAGAGAATTACGAGGTTGGCTGGGATTTCTGCGAACAGTTTGAAGAACGGCACCAGCAGTTTTTCACGCGCGGCAAGCCGGGCAAATGGCAATTTGATCTGCCGGGCTATGTCACATGGCGGCTCGAATCGATGAAATTGGGCGCAGTCGAATCGCTTGGCTGCGATACCTATGCAGACGAAACGCGCTTCCATTCCTATCGCCGCGCAACGCACCGTGGGGAAGCAAATGATGGGCGACAATATTCGCTGATTGCACTGCCTGAATAGCAAGCAATTGCTGGACAAGGGCGATTTGCCCCGCACCATGGCCAAAAGGCGGGTTGGCAGGGCCGATTTGCTGGTCTATCAGCCGCGCGAAGATGTCGCATCGTGGTCGCATTCGAGAAATGCAAGGCCGGGCGATGTGGACTAGGTTTCTCACTGAACCAAAGGCTTCCGATTTCCGGACGCACGGCGGTTCAACAGTCAGGGTAAGGACCAGGCAGGGCAACGACATGGCTACCACCACAGGCACTCCTGAAGCGAATGAAGTCGCTGTCGCCACCGGCGAAGATGACGTTCGTCGCCGCGACTTTATTGAAATCGCCGCCGTCTCCGCCGCGGGCGTTGGCGGATTGATCATGGTTTATCCGCTGGTCAGCCAAATGGCGCCATCGGCGGACGTGCTGGCAGAAAGCACGACGGAACTTGACATTGGCGCGCTCGAAGTCGGGCAGGCCGTCAAGGCAATTTTCCGTAAACAGCCAGTGTTCGTGCGCCGTCTGACTGCATTGGAAATTGACGACGCCAACGCCACCGACGCCGATTCGCTGCGCGATCCGCAGACGCTGGCAGAGCGGACGCAAGAGGGACATGAAGACGTACTTGTCGTCATGGGGGTTTGCACCCACCTCGGCTGTGTACCGCTTGGCGCGGCTGAAGGTGAGAACAAAGGCGAGTTTGGCGGTTATTTCTGCCCTTGCCATGGTTCGCACTACGACACCGCTGCACGCATTCGCAAAGGTCCGGCACCAAGCAATCTTGTCGTACCGGAATACACCATCACCGACACGACCCTCGTGATCGGCTAAGGCTAAGAAGAGACTTGCTATGAGCTTCCCCTGGGCCAAGGAATATGCACCGAAGAACGACTTCACAAAGTTTCTCGATGAGAAACTGCCGTTGCCGCGCTTCGTCTATAACGCCGTAGGTGCCGGTTATCCGGTTCCTCGCAACCTTTCCTATTTCTGGAACTTCGGTGTGCTGGCGGGCTTCTGCCTCATGCTGCAGATCGTTACCGGTGTTGTTCTGGCGATGCATTATGCTGCCGATTCCGACCTCGCCTTCGGCAAGGTTGAGCACATCATGCGTGACGTCAACTGGGGCTGGTTGATGCGCTATGCGCATATGAACGGTGCCCACTTCTTCTTCCTGGTGATCTACATCCATATCTTCCGCGGGTTCTTCTACGCTTCGTATAAGCCGCCGCGCGAAATGATCTGGCTGCTCGGAGTCACCATCTTCCTGCTGATGATGGCAACAGCCTTCATGGGTTACGTGCTGCCTTGGGGCCAGATGAGCTTCTGGGGTGCGAAGGTGATTACCGGTCTGTTTGGCGCAATTCCGCTGGTCGGAGAGCCGCTGCAGGTTTGGCTGCTTGGTGGTTATGCGCCTGACAATGCCGCACTCAATCGCTTCTTCAGCCTGCACTTCCTGCTGCCATTTGTGATTGCGGGCTGTGTTATCCTGCACATCTGGGCGCTGCATATCCCCGGCTCGTCAAACCCGACGGGCGTAGAGATCAAGCAAGAAAGCGACACGCTGCCATTCCACCCGTATTACACGGCGAAGGATGGTTTCGGTCTTGGCGTTTACCTGCTGCTGTTCTTCGCGGTGGTGTTCTTCCTGCCGAACATGCTCGGCCACGCTGACAACTATATCGAAGCGAACCCGCTATCCACGCCAGCGCACATCGTGCCCGAATGGTATTTCTACCCGTTCTACGCCATCCTGCGTGCCTTCACCTTTGACTTCATCCTTCCGGCGAAGCTGTGGGGCGTGCTCGCCATGTTCGCATCAATTCTGGTGTGGTTCTTCCTGCCATGGCTCGACAAGGGTCCGGTTCGCAGTGGCCATTATCGCCCGCTGTTCCGCAAGTTCTTCTGGTTCGGCCTAATACCGTGCATGGCAGCCCTATTCTATCTGGGCGGCGCACCGGCGGAAGAGCCGTTTGTGATGCTGAGCCAGATCGCAACTGCATATTACTTCCTGCACTTCTTGGTTATTCTGCCGATCATTTCTTCCATCGAGCGGCCCGATCCGATGCCGTACTCGATTACCGAGGCCGTGCTGGGGTCGGACAAGAAGGCGGTGCTGGGCGAAAACGCCGAGCCGGTGGCCGTTTAAGCGGTCGGCATTAAGGGAAAGACGAAATTATGATCCGCCTCGTTGGTATCCTCATCGGCCTCGGCTTTACGGTTGTGGTTCTCGTATCGTTCGGTTTCGGCGCGTACACTGCCGTGACCGAGCCTGCAGAGAAGCCTGCCTACTATTCCTTCCACCTCGATTCGGTAGAGCCAGAAGGCGGCTTCCAGTTCAACGGCCCGCTTGGCACTTGGGATATCGCGCAATTGCAGCGCGGTTATCAGGTGTACAAGGAGGTATGCGCCGCGTGTCACTCGATGGATTATGTAGCTTTCCGCAATCTTGAGCAGATCGGCTACACCGAAGAGCAAGTGAAGGCGGAAGCCGAAAGCTGGATGGTTCCGGGTATCAACCCTGACACTGGCGAAGATGCGATGCGTCCTGGCCTTCCGACTGACAACTTCCCATCGCCCTATCCCAATGCCATTGCGGCAGCGGCAGCGAACAACAACGCCATTCCGCCTGACCTCTCGCTGATTACCAAAGCGCGTAACAACGGTACGAATTACGTCTATTCGCTGCTGGCCGGCTATGATGATCCCAATACTTTCACCAATGAAGCTGGCGAGGTGTTTGCCGAAGCTGCTCCGGATTACATGCCGGGGCCAGGGTTAAACTTTAACCCGTATTTCGAGAACATCAATATCGCCATGGCGCCGCCTATCGTGGTGGACAACCAGGTGACCTACACCGACGGCACAGAAGCCACGGTGGAGCAGATGTCTGCCGATGTTGCGGCATTCCTCACGTGGACTGCAGAGCCAAGCCTGGTCGAGCGTAAGCAGACCGGCTGGTGGATCCTTGCCTTCACACTGTTCGCTACAATCCTGGCTTGGTTTGCCAAGAAGCAGATCTGGGCTGGCGTAAAGCCGAAGCGGAAAGACTAATCGGGACCTGGCGGAGCGCGCTATGACGGCAGAAGCCATCAAGGCGCGTATCCGCACGGTTCCTGATTTCCCCAAACAGGGCATCCAGTTTCGAGATATAACCACGCTCCTTGCCGATGCAGAGGGGCTGTCGATGGCCGTTGCCGAATTGGCGCGGCTCGGGCGCGCCGGCGAAGCAGATGCTATTGCCGGAATAGAAGCGCGCGGCTTTATTTTCGGCGCCGCGCTCGCGATAGAGCTCGGCCTTGGCTTCATTCCACTGCGTAAAGCGGGCAAGCTGCCTGTCAAAACCATCGGTGAGGATTACAGCCTCGAATACGGCACCGCGCGGCTAGAACTCGACCCAAACCTGATCACTGATGGAGAGCGGGTGCTGCTTGTCGATGATCTCCTCGCCACTGGCGGCACCGCTATTGCCGGGGCCAATTTGCTGCGCCGAGCGGGCGCGATTGTTGACCGCGCCCTGTTCGTGATCGGCTTGCCTGAACTGGGCGGCGGTGCGGCCTTGGGAACGCATGGTGTGAAGGCAGAAACCGTCGTCGTCTTTGAGGGCCATTGACGCGCCACCGCGCTTCCCCGACAAGCCTCTCATCCGAGTAGCTAACGAAAATCTCGGAAAAAATTGTGTTTTCACGCATTGAAGACGTGACAGGGTAAGGCCCGCAGGGAGGTTCATGGAACAGCAGGCGCTAACAATCGCGCTCGTCGGCGTACTCGGCATTGGTGCCCAATGGGTTGCATGGCGCACCGGTTGGCCTGCTATCGTGCTGATGCTGGCGGCTGGCTTTATCGCCGGGCCAGTGCTCGGCTATTTCGGCTACCGTATCCTCGATCCCAAAGGAGCTTTCGGGGATTTACTGGAGCCTATGGTGGGCATCGGGGTGGCTCTCATCCTGTTTGAAGGCGGTCTCAGCCTCAATTTCCGCGAATGGCGCAAATATGGCGAAGGCGTTTGGCGCTTGGTATTCTTGGGCGTTCCGATTGGCTGGCTGCTCGGCTCGCTTGCGTGTTATTACATCGCCGGATTGGTCTGGCCGGTTGCGATCCTGTTTGCTGGAATCCTGGTCGTAACGGGGCCCACCGTGGTGCTGCCGCTGCTGCGCCAGTCATCGGTGCAGCAGCGCCCCGCCGCCCTGCTCAAATGGGAATCAATCGTGAATGATCCCATCGGAGCACTGTGCGCCGTAGTCGCCTACGAATATTTTCGCGCGACAATTGAAGGCGGGACTGCTTTTGAAGTGATCCCGAAAATTGCCTTCGCAGCGATACTTTCCGGCATCATTGGCTACGCTGCGGCAAGGTTCGTCGCTTGGAGCTTCCCGCGCGGACTGGTGCCGGAATATCTCAAGGTTCCGGTCTTGCTGGTTGTGGTGGTCGGCGTATTTGTGGTCTGCAACATGATCGAGCATGAAGCTGGCCTGGTCGCGGTTACTGTGATGGGCATTGCACTTGCCAATATGCATGTCTCCAGCTTGCGCAGCATCCACCCCTTCAAGCAGAATATTGCAGTCTTGCTGGTGTCAGGCATTTTCATCCTGTTGTCGGCATCACTCGATCTGACAGAGCTGCAATATCTTAACCCGCTCGAAGTCGAAGGGCTGAAGCTATACGCCTTCTTGGCCGCCCTGCTGTTTCTGGTGCGTCCAGCCACCATACTGCTGTCCATGCTGGGCAGTTCCGTGCCGTGGAATGAACGCCTGTTCCTTGCCTGGATCGCTCCGCGCGGGATCGTGCTGGTCGCCATCAGCGGCCTGTTCGCGCTGCGTCTTTCAGATTTGGGCTACGCCGATGGCTCAATCCTGATCGGGTTGAGCTTTGCCGTGGTCGTGGCGACCATCGTGGCGCACGGCTTCTCCATCAACATCGTCGCGAAACTGCTGAAGGTAAAGGGCGCATCGCGGCCTGGCCTGCTCATCGCAGGAGCGACCCCATGGAGCGTTGCGCTGGCAGAAACGCTGCACAAGCTTGAAACGCCCGTGATGGTGGTCGATTCCTCTTGGCAGCGCCTCAAAGCCGCAAGGGCACTGGGGCTGCCGACCTATCACGGCGAAATCCTGAACGAGGCGACCGAACACAATCTTGATCTCACGCCATTTCAATCGCTCGTCGCGGCGACAGACAATGAGGCCTATAACGCGCTGGTGTGTTCCGAATTCGCTCCCGAAATCGGCACGGACAAAGTCTATCAATTGGGCGAAGGTGCAGATGACGAAGATCATCGCGCCTTGCCGGCATCGCTGCGCGGCCGTGCATTGTTCGCGTCCGGATTTGGAGTGGATGATGTGCAGCAGCGCCAGCAAGAAGGCTGGGTTCTGCGGCACACCAAACTGTCTGAACAGTTCAACATCGAAGATGCGCGCGAATCGCTGCCTGACACCGCCAACATGTTGCTGCTGATGAAGCCAGACGGAGCGCTCCAATTCTTTACCCATGCCGCCGCGCCAGAGCCGCAGCCCGGCGATGCGATCATTTCTTTCTCCCCGCCGCGTGAACGCACGGAGGAAAAGGCTGCTCGTAGTGCTGACAGGATTGCCGCGCGCAAGGCTGCACAAGACGATCCCGATCCAGAACCGGCATGACCAACAGGACCAAGCCCATGAAAGACCGCTTTCCCCTCGCCCGCTTTGCCTTGCTCGCAGTCGCCGCAGGGGCGCTGTCCGCATGCGAATTGCGCCGTGAAGATGCTGGGCAGGAAGACCCTGAGCCAGTCGCCAATCCGACAGATGCCGCGGGGACGCCGACTCCATCAGCCAGTGCCAGCGAAACGCCCACCAATTCGATCATTCGCGAGGATGTAGCGCCGGTCGAGGTGGTGGAAGAGCCAACCGAGCCAGTTGAGCTGACGATTCCCTTCCCCGACGGCGCCGATGTCGATGCGCGGGCCGAACGTATGTTGGTGAGCATCATGCGGTCTGATGCGATGGCCGAGAACTGGCCTGTTGTTCTAGCCGGACATACCGACAGCGCAGGGAATGATCAGGCCAATCTGCGCGCATCACGTGCGCGCGCAGAGGCGGTTGCTGCGTGGCTTGTGGAGCGCGGTGTCGAGGACGACCGCATTCAGGTAATCGCTTTTGGTGAGCAAAATCCGCTTCACCCCAACGCCCGGCCAGACGGTTCACCCAATGAATTGGGGCGCCGAACCAACCGCCGCGTAGAGGTGCGCATTGCGCCCGCTACAAGCCGCGAAACTGCAGATGACGCCTCTGATGAAGGCGCGTCCGCCGAAGGCTGAAGTCGACAGAAGAATCGAAAGCTTGACGCAGCCGCCCTGCCGGTGGCATTTGCGCGCCCAACGCGGGTATAGCATAGTGGTAATGCTCCAGCCTTCCAAGCTGGCTAGAGGGGTTCGATTCCCCTTACCCGCTCCAGCCCTGCCTTCCCAAAACATCCTAGAAACGCTATAAAACCCTTGGAAACCTTACGGTTTCTGGTGTTCGGTTTTCCTGCATCAGCCCGCTTAGTCTCGCTAAATCTCGCTGATTTGGGGGCAACATTGGGGGCTACACAGGTTTCCGCCAATTCGTGGCCCCCAATCTGGGGGCCACGAATTGGGTAAGGGTCTGAAATTATGGCACTAACAGATGTGGCAGTTCGCAAGGCTAGGCCGAAGGCGAAAGCCTACAAATTGGGCGATTCGTTAGGGCTCTTTCTTTTGGTTCAGCCAAGTGGCGGCAGATTGTGGCGGCTGAAGTACCGCATTGATGGGCGCGAGAAGAAGCTGGGGCTCGGAACCTACCCGCAAATTGGGCTCGCAGAGGCCCGCAGTAGGCGCGATGCGGCGCGAGAGCAGCTGGCGCAGGGCAAGGACCGATCTCGCGAAAAACAGCGTGAGAAGGCACGTAAGAAGCTCGGTGCGGAGAATACCTTTGCGTCCATCGCCGCTGAGTTCTGTGAGAAGCGCAAACATGATGGCTCACGAGCTTGGGCACCAGCCACGGCGAAGCGCTGCGAATACCTACTATCGGTCCTCAACAGCTCGATAGGCAATCTGCCGATTGCTGATATCGAGCCTGCCGACATCCTGACAGCCGTTCGCCGGATCGAGAGTAAGGGCAAGCTGGAAAGCGCGAAGCGAACCTTGCAACTGGCAGGCTCGGTGTTCCGCTATGCGGTCGCGACAGCGCGCCTCAAATCAGATCCGACGCGCGACTTGAGGGGCGCGCTGATGAACCCGACCGTGACGCATTACGGAGCGGTGCTCGATCCTGCCGGGGCTGGGGAGCTGCTCAGGGCGATCGACGGGTACGAAGGCCAACCGATCACCAAACTGGCAATGCAACTCGCTCCGCAAGTGTTCGTACGACCGGGTGAGCTCCGTCACGCCTAGTGGAGCGAAATCGACTTCGAAGGTGCTTTGTAGACGATCCCGGCGAGTAAGACGAAGATGCGCAAGGATCATCTCGTCCCGCTCTCACGCCAAGCCCTTGCGATTCTGGAAGAGGCCTACCGATTGACAGGCCCCGACGGCTATGTGTTTCCGTCAGTCCGAACCCGTAGGCGTCCTATGAGCGATAACACGATCAACGCTGGCCTGCGCCGCCTTGGCTATGCCACCGACGAAATGACTGCACACGGCTTTCGCGCGATGGCATCGACCCTGCTAAACGAGAGCGGCAAGTGGAACCCCGATGCCATCGAGCGCGCCCTTGCGCACGGCAACAGCGACAAGGTTCGCGCAGCGTATCATCGCGGTGCCCACTGGAAAGAACGAGTGAAGATGATGGCATGGTGGAGCGACTACCTTGATCAGCTCCACGAGGGCGCGGAAGTGGTGCCGATCAAGGCAGCGAAACGCTGACGGATCACGCCAAAAAAATTGCAACTCTTCTGCGACCCGCAAGAAAGCGGAAAAATATCTCGTGATTGCGGTTGTTTATCGCGAGGTGAGTTGTCTGCGGCTCAGCGCAAACCCGCTCTACTCGCAGACGGGTTGATTCCGCCCAAAACGCTATTTCAATGCAGAAACAGAGACTTATCTCCCGAAACCGCGGGGTAGGGTGTGCTCCTGTTTCCAGCGGCACCGTAGGTCCAGTGTTGCTAGACGCAAGATGCTTGGATCTCAATGCGATCCTGCAGGCTGAACCTCAGCCCAGCTGGCGTTGGAGGCTGCTTCTGGGCCGGAAGCGGAACATCAGCTTTCGTAGGGGCCTATGTCAAAAGCGGACAGTCTTCTTCTATGTGCTGCCTCGCACAATTAAATGGGGAGGCAGCACCAGGCTTTCTGTATCTTCTCCTGCGAGACGTCGCAGCAAAAGGTCCACGAGTCCTTTAGCACCTGCAGCTATGTCCTGCCTGACAGTTGTTAGCGGAGGGACGGTCTGGCTTGAGATTGGCAAATCATCGAACCCCACGATCTTGAGTCGACTTGGGACGTTGGTGCCACGGTCCCTAAGTTCTTTCAAACACGTGACAGCGATTGTGTCGGTTGCTGCGAAGATGCCGTCGACCTTGCCTTCGATTTCGCGCAAATGCTCTGCGATTTCTTCGCTGGTTTGATCCCGTGACAAGTGCGTCGGAAGCGCGCGAATAGGCACGCCCATCTTTTCGGCGACTTCATTCGCGCCGACAAAGCGAGCCGCAAATTCAATTGGCTGAGTATCGCCCAGAAATGCGAGGCTCCTGCATCCTGACGCAATCAACTTTTCAGCTGCAAGCTTTCCGCCCAACCGGTTGTCAGTGCCGACGACGCAGTGCCTCTGACCCTCCTGATGGTTGCCCCAAACGACCATGGGCAGATAACCATCTGCAACGTCCTCAATCCGTTCGAACTGGTCCGATTGGCCGACCACGATCACGCCATCGATCATGCCTGAACCGATGAATCGGTCGAGCCAATCCTCGTCCTGTGAGGGGATAACCCGCCTCAACATGATATCATAACCCTTCTCGGTCAGCTGATCCGCCAAGTGACCAAGCAGTGTCATGAAGAAGGCGTCAGAAATCTGCTGTCTTTCGTCATGACCCAGTGGAATCGCAACGCCGATAACGCCTGTCTTTTGCCTGCGCAGTTTGCTTGCCATCTGGTTTGGGCGAAAACCGTGTTCGCGCGCGATGGCTTCAATTTTTTGGCGTGTCTTCGTATTGACGAGGCTGTTGCCCGACAGCGCCCTGGAAACAGTTCCAGCAGACACACCCGCGATCTTTGCAAGATCTGTTATCGTGCGCACACGTTGGGGCAAGTCGTCGGGATTCTGAGTGTCGGTATCTGTCATCTCCGTGCCTTAGCCTGCTAGCGCCCTTTGTTCACGCGGAACTCTGTGTCCTGCGTCGACAAAGAGAGTTGCAATGGCACCAACAAACATGAGCGCACCGCCAAGCATCAATACATTGCGCGGATCTCCGCTCAGCACCGGATTGTAAATCAGCGGCATAGTCAGCGTTTGAAACAGCATTGGGATGACGATAAACATATTGAAGATACCCATGTAAATGCCGTTGCGGTCCGCCGGAATCGAATCTGCCAGCATCACGTATGTGTTGCCCATCATCCCGGCCCATCCGATACCAATGCCCAGCATCAGAACGAACAACGCCATCGGTGTCTCGACACCCGGGATCAGCAGCATGGCTGTGCCCGAAGCAGACAAACAAATTGCGTGCGCGAATCTTGCGCCGATCCGCGCCACGATTGGTATGAGCAACAAGGCACCCAAAAAGGCGATGAAGTTGTACAGTGCGCCCGCCTGCTGTGTGGTCAGCGTGGCTTCACGAAACGCAGCGGTAGATGGATCGGATGTATCGTAGAGTGAGCGGCCAACTGCGAAAGTAATGTACTGCCAATATGCGAACATCGCATACCATTGGCACAGCATTGCAAGCGCGAGTTGGCGCATCGGCTTTGGCATGTCGCGGATCGCATTGACGATCTCTGCGAACGTGTCTTTCACGGTCAAAGGCTTCTTTTCCAGAACGGCCTTTTCATCATCGGTCATCGGCAATTCGGGTACGCGCCATACCGACCAGACAATGGTCGAGATCGATAGTATAGCGCCTATGATGAACGCGATGCGGACGATTACCGGGACACCATTATCGTCGAGCACGTCCTGCGCAACAAACGCCGTCAGCAAAGTTGGCGCTAGATAGGATAGAGTCTGCGCCAGCCCGGTAAATGCACTCTGCGTTAAGAACCCGACTGACCGTTGTTCGGGCACAAGGCGGTCTGCAACATAGGCGCGGTAGGGCTCCATTGTGATGTTGTTGCCAGCATCGAGGATCCACAAGAGCGACGCCGCCATCCATAGGGTAGAAGAATACGGCATCAAGAAGAGGCTGATCGTGCAGATGATGGCACCGATCAGGAAATAGGGTGTGCGGCGTCCGTAGCGTGTGTTGGTGCGGTCGCTCATGGCGCCAACAATTGGTTGGATGATGAGACCGGTCATAGGGCCCGCCAGCCACAAAAGCGGCATCGTCGCCTCGTCCGCACCGAGGAAGCCGTAGATTGGCCCCATATTGGCTTGTTGTAGGCCGAAACTAAACTGCAGGCCAAAAAAGCCGATGTTCATCTCGATGATTCGCAGCAGCGAAAGCCGTGGTTTTACCGCGGTTTGCATGGGTCAATATCCTCTCACGTGCCGTTATGTTTTCGGCCTTGTGGCATTTTCGTGACATAGATTATGCATGATTGCAATCGTTTGTAATTTCACTGTTGCAATCGTTTGCATTCAAAGTATGTCTTATGACGAATCGCGCAATATAGTGCGAGGTATCCAGGAGAGATTGTCATGAAGTTTCGTCACGCTTTGGCCTTTGGCGTCGCGCTAAGTGCCTTTTCAACCCCTGCCTTTGCGCAGGATCAGGAGGTCGCCTCTGATGAGGCTGCTGAATCCGGTAACGAGATTGTTGTTACTGCAGTTGCGCGCGGCCAGAACCGGCTTGAAAGCTCGGTCTCGGTCAGTTCTATAGGTGCTGAGCAAATCGCCGATCTTGCTCCGCCATCGTCGGCCGACCTTATCCGTCAGATCCCCGGTATTCGCGCCGAAGCTTCCGGAGGCGAAGGCAATGCGAACATCGCTGTTCGTGGTATTCCCGTTTCAACTGGCGGCGCCCGTTATATCCAGCTTCAAGAAGATGGCCTGCCAGTTCTCGAATTCGGCGACATAATCTTCGGTAATGCCGACAACTTCCTGCGAGCAGACCGCAACATCGCTCGTGTCGAAGCGGTTCGTGGTGGTTCGGCGTCGACTTTCGCATCCAACGCCCCTGGCGGTGTGATCAACTTCATCTCTAAGACCGGTCAACGTGAAGGCGGCGCAATCCAAGGTACCGTTGGTGTCGATTTTGAGACTTATCGTCTCGACTTCGATTATGGTGCCCCGCTTGCCGACGACCTCTATTTCCACGTCGGTGGCTTTTACCGCACCGGCGAAGGCCCGCGTGATATCGGTTACAACGGCTACGATGGCGGCCAGATTAAGGCCAACATTACGAAGGAATTTGATGGCGGTTACATTCGCTTCCACGCCAAATTTCTCGATGACAGCACTCCTACCATTCTTCCTCAGCCAGTTGCTGTGGGCGGTACAGATGGCAATCCAGACTATACTGCCATTGCCGGTTTCGACCCACGCACAGACTCGCTGTACAGCCCGTTCATCACAACCATCACGACCCTTGATGGCGGCAATAACCCTACCACCTACAATTTCCGTGATGGCCTCTCGGTTAAATCGCAGGCGTTCGGCGTAGAAGCAGAAATCGATGTTGGCTCTGGTTGGACACTGACCAACCGTTTCCGTTACGCCAACAATTCGGGCAGCTTTGTTTCGCCATTCCCGGCAGGCGCGGACTCGGCTCAGGCTGTTGCGGACGATATCGGTGGCGCGGGCTCGAGCCTTGTGTTCGCTAGCGGTCCGAACGCTGGTTCAGTGGCAGACGCCTCTACTATCGGCGGCAACGGTCTGCTGGCCAACATTGTGAACTTCAATGTTCGCCTGAACAGCCTCGACAACGTCACCAATGATTTCCGCATCAGCAAGGAATTCGACTTTGGCGGCGGTTCGGCAACCTTCACCTCGGGCTTTTACCTGTCGCGTCAGGACGTTGACACTGATTGGCTCTGGACCTCGCATGTCCAGACTGTTCAGGGTGACGGACAGGCCGTGCTTGTTGACGTCGTAGATGCAGGCGGAAACACAGTAACTCAGAACGGCGTGGTTGGCTTTGGTGCCAACTTCTTCGGCAATTGCTGCCGTCGTAACTACGACGTTGCTTACAGCACCTATGCCCCGTTCGCGTCGCTCGCACTCGAATTCGACCGCCTGACATTGGATGCCAGCATCCGCTACGATTATGGCGATGCCAACGGAACGGTGACTGGCGATGGTCCGGTCACCAGCTTCGATTTCGACAATGACGGCAATATCAGCGCGGCCGAAGCACAAACCAGCGTTCTGCCGCTGGGTAGCCCTGCTCCGGTCAATTATGATTTCAATTATTTCTCATGGTCGATCGGTGCGAACTACCTTGTGACTGACGATCTGGGCGTCTTTGCCCGTTACAGTCAGGGTGGCCGTCACACAGCTGACCGCAGCCTGCTCTCGCCAGCTGTTAGCACTATCGATGGTGGTTTGCCGGGCGGCGACGATGGCGTGATTGCCGACGTCAACCAACTCGAAGTGGGCTTGAAATATCAGGCAAACGGCCTCTCGCTTTTCGCCACCGGTTTCTATGCCGAAACAAGTGAGACCAACGTCGAAATCGCTCCGCTGTTGTTGACCGATACCGACTACGAGGCCTTGGGCATCGAGCTTGAAGGTGCCTATTCGGTTGGTCCGTTTTCACTTTCTGCGGGCGTGACATGGACCGATTCCGAAATCGTCCGTTCGCTCAACGCTGGCCTGATTGGCAACACGCCGCGCCGTCAGGCAGACTTCGTCTACCAAGCATCCGCGCAGTATGATGACGGTTTCTTCAAAGCAGGTGCCAACATCATCGGTACCACCGCCAGCTTCACGCAGGATAACAACCAGCTGGAACTGCCGGGCTACAACCAGGTCAACGCCTTCCTCGCCATCCGTCCGGTCGACCGGGTCGAATTGGCGCTGAACGCAACGAACCTGTTCAACAACTTTGGCTACACTGAAGCTGAAGAGGGCTCGATCCCGGGCAACGGCCTGGTTCGTGCACGTTCCATCGCGGGTCGCACGATCGCAGCATCGATCCGCTTCGACTTCTAATCCTCCCAAGGACAGGAAGCTGGTCGAGACTTTTATAGTCTCGGCCAGCTTCCGAACCGGGAGCGGTTAGCTATGACAGCTTTCTGAAATTATCGCAGGTAAGCGACGCAAGCGCTGTATCGCGACGTGCCTGGCGCCTATCAAAAATGCTACGATGGGACTTATGACTGCAATCGACAACAAACTCGCAGCTCTTAAACCCTCCGCAACGTCCTGGACGCCGGAGATTGTGGCCGAACTTGCGGGTGGCCTCTTTGATCAGCCAGCAATCATCGATGCGGGTAGTGCCAAGCCAATGTCGCCCGATCTTGATGTGTGGGATGCATGGCCGCTTGCTGATCCAACCGGCAAACCGGTCCTGTGGCGCGGCGGCGAGCTGTGGTTCGCGCTTGCAGTGGCGCGAGCGGACGACCCCGAACAACGCCATCATCTCGCCCGCATCCATCATTTCCACCGCGTGGGCGATGATTTCACGCATATCGGCTTGACGCTCCCCGAAGCGATTTCGCCAGCCGCACGCCAATGGTCCGGTTCGGCCAGGCTGGATAACGGGGAGGTTACCCTGTTCTTCACCGCCACTGGGCACAAGGGCGATGCCTCGCTGTCCTATTATCAGCGCCTGTTCCTGACCCGCGCGCCATTGCGGGCAGGCGGAGAATTCGGCGCATGGTCAAAACCGGTCGAATTTGTTCAAGCCGATGGACATCTCTATCGCCCCGCCAACGAAAATGAAGGGGAGCCGGGCAAGATCAAAGCGTTTCGCGATCCCTCGCATTATCGCAGCAGCGACGGTCAGGATTACGTCCTGTTTACCGGGTCATCGGGCACGCAACCCAGCCTGCATGACGGGGTAATTGGCGCAGCGATAGCGGATGGCGATGGGTACCGATTGCTCCCTCCACTGATCACTGCAACGGGTGTAAACAATGAGCTCGAACGGCCCCATATTCTCGAGCATGGAGGACGGATCTATCTGTTCTGGTCTACCCAGCGCGGTGTGTTCGCGCCGGGCATCGTCGCTCCAACGGGGCTCTACGGCGCGACGGCGGAATCTATCGATGGCCCATGGACATTTTTGAACGGACACGGATTGGTAATCGGAAATCCGATCGAACGGCCAACACAGGCCTATAGCTGGTGGGTCCTGCCCGATCTCAGTGTGACCAGTTTCGTCGATTATTGGGGGCCTCAAGATGACACCAAGCCCGAAGCAGAGACGCGCAGGGCGCGCTTTGGTGGAACCTTCGCTCCATTCGTGCAGATTGAACTTGTTGGCGCGACATCGCGATTGGTCGGGTAAGAATGACACTTGCGGGAAATACGGGCCTGATTGGCGGGATAGAGGCTGGTGGAACCAAGTTCGTGCTCGCTGTCGGCAATTCGCCGAGCGAGATCATTGCGCGGCACGAGATCTCCACTGAATCGCCCACAGAAACCCTAGAAAATGCAGCAGCATGGCTTGAAAGTCATGGCCAATTAGACGCGATCGGCATTGCCAGTTTCGGGCCAGTCGAGCTCGATAGAACGTCTCCAAGATGGGGGCACATCACCAACACTCCCAAACCGGGCTGGGCGAATTGCGACATAGCCGGATTCTTCGCCGAGCGATTTGAGGTGCCGATTGGTTTCGATACTGATGTAAACGGCGCAGCGCTTGCCGAACATCAGCATGGCGCTGGCTCGGGTGCTTCGTCACTTGCCTACATCACCGTCGGCACCGGTATTGGTGGAGGCCTGATAGTCGGCAGCAAACCAGTTCATGGGGTCGCGCATCCGGAAATGGGACACATCTTGCCTCGTCGCCATGCACTCGACCTCGAGTTCATTGGGACATGCCCTCACCACCGCGATTGCCTCGAAGGATTGGCTAGCGGTCCGGCTATCAAAGCACGTTGGGGAGCATCGCTATCCGAACTGCCATCGGATCACATCGCGCATGAGATCATCGCCGACTACCTGGCACAATTTGCCCATACTCTGATTGCTCTGACTGCGGCCGAAGTCATCGTTATGGGCGGTGGCGTGATGAAGACACCTCTCTTGCTTGACCGAATCAATAAGAGATCATCGGAATTGGGCGCCGCGTATTTTCCCGGGAATACCAAACACAAAATCGTGGCGCCGAGCCTTGGTGACCAAGCAGGCATCACCGGAGCTCTATTGCTCGCGCATTGAGCCTAATGACTGCTTTTGGGCTGAAACTGAGACTTACTTGATGGCCGCCAATGGGGCGCAAAGCGGTCATTTGCTGCGCTCAATCGCTGCGCGGCTGTTTCACGGCAGGTGCCGTCCGCAGTGGCTGAGCCGAGAAATCCGCGAACAATTGGTAAACCGCGCGCGGATGGAATTCTGGCGAGCACACCGTACCCCGCGAATTCGGGATGTAAGCTTATGATAATTAATGCAAAAAATGTTTTGGGCGGAAACAACCCGTCTGCGAGTAGAGCGGGTTTGCGCTGAGCCGCAGACAACTCAAAGTCCCATAAACACATGAAACTGAATGATAAATTTCTGCTAACGCGCGAGTTGTTTGCGATCCGCGGGATTTCTAATCCTATTGTGCCGTAAGGCCGCGCTCCACTCACATACGAGTTGCCCATCGGATCGGTGACAATCCGCAGTTTGCAGGCTAACTACGAAGGCCTGAAAAGGACGCAACCGTCCCTCTCAATCCCGGGTTTTTCCACAGAAGCGCAGGCATGTGGGGGCCAGATTGGGGGCCTTTTGTTTCTCGCGTTCTGAAAAACAAAAGAGGTTCAATTGCTTACTTGAGCTATTGGTTTCCCCTCACCGCTCCATGCTTTCCTTAGGCGAGCGCATCCGCACTCGCATCATCGCTGATGTTCCCTCCGCTACGCTGCGGGGCGCCTGCGGACGGCCGCTCGGCCTTTGTCGGCTGCCAAGTCAACCGATTCTAATGTTTTCGGATAGCCACCGGCATATTGTCGATCAGCCTGGTGCTGCCAATCCGCGCGGCGATGAACAGGCGGGCATTTTCGTTGTCTGTATCCAACAATGCCACTGTGTCGGCATCGCGCAACTCCGCATAGTCCACGCTTGCAAATCCCGCTCGCAGCAGCGCATCCTCCAGCATGGCGAGTGTCGCGCTTACCTCCTGACCGTCTGCAATCCGCGCAATCGCCTCTTGCATGGCGCGCGGCAAAGTGGCTGCTGCTGCTCGGTCACTTGCTGATAAATACGCATTGCGGCTGCTCATCGCGAGACCGTCTGCCTCACGCACAGTGGGCACTCCTATGATCGCTTCGGCCATGGGCAGCACAAGATCAAGATCGCGCGCCATGCGGCGGATGACGGCGAGTTGTTGCCAGTCTTTCTCACCAAACAAGGCCATGTCGGGGCGAACTTGATTGAACAATTTGCATACCACGGTCGCAACACCGTCGAAGTGGCCGGGACGGTTTCCGCCGCACAGGCCGCCGCTGACGCCCGACACGCTGATATTGGTGGCATAGCCTTGCGGATACATCGCCGCCGCGTCCGGAGCCCACAGCAGGGCCACACCTTCCGCTTCCAGTTTTTCCGAATCCTCTGCCAATTGGCGTGGGTAGGCATCCAGATCCTCATTCGGACCGAACTGGCGCGGATTGACAAAGATCGATGCGGCCACATGATCAGCTACTTTTGCCGCCTCTCGCATCAAGGTCAGATGACCGTCATGAAGAGCGCCCATGGTCGGGACGAGTGCAATCTGCCCGCTGGTCCGCAATTCATCCACAGCTTGGCGTAGCTGCGGCAGGGTGGTCACGGTTTGCATGGGCTAGTCTCTCCAGTAGAATGCATTCCAGAGGCTAGCCGCCTCCTTAACTGAGAGAAAGCCCATCCGTGTCTGATTCGCCGACTACTTCCTTACCAACTGGGCCGCACCGCATCGTATTCGCGAACGAAAAGGGCGGAACGGGGAAATCGACCACCGCTGTGCATGTGGCGGTTGCGCTGGCGTATCAGGGGGCCAAAGTTGCCGCGCTCGATCTGGATACGCGGCAGGCCACCTTCTTCCGTTACTGCGAAAACCGCGCAACGACACAGCTTCGCCGCAATATCGCGCTGCCCGGCCCGGTTTTCGATACCTGCCGCGGCGACACGGTAGAGGCGCTGGAGGAGGAAGCTGCACGGCTTTCGGAAGGCGCTGATTTCCTGATCTTCGACACGCCGGGGCGCGATGATCCTTTCGCCCGCCATGTTGCCGCCAGCGCGGATACTCTGGTCACGCCGATGAACGATAGCTTCGTTGATTTCGACCTGATCGGGCAAGTCGATGCGGAAACGTTCAAAGTGCGCAAATTGTCCTTTTATGCAGAGCTGATCTGGGAAGCGCGGATTAAGCGCAGCCGCGCGCAGATAGACGAACACAAGAGCGAAATGGACTGGGTCGTGGTGCGAAACCGCACGGGCTACACCGATGCACGCAACCAGCGGCGCATCGAGCAGGCTTTGACCGAGCTTTCCAAGCGCGTGGGCTTCCGCGCGGTGCAGGGCTTGTCCGAACGCGTGGTCTACCGCGAATTGTTCCCCTCTGGCCTCACGTTGCTGGACAAGGGGCAGTTGGGAGAATTGGGCACCAGTCATCTCGTCGCGCGGCAGGAATTGCGCAATCTGGTGCAGAATTTGCGCTTGAAGATTCCCGCACGGCGGGACGATCCGGCACCCACGCGCCCCGCGCTCAAGCCCGCTCCCGTGCCCGCCTGATATGCTGAAGTTCATCATCCTTGGCGGGGCATTGCTGCTGTTTTTCCGCTGGATTTTCGGGCGCTGGCCGTGGCAGCCCAAAATTTCAACGCGCAATCAGGCCATTTTTCGTGCGCGCCGCCTGCTTGGCGTGGAGGCGAGGTCCAGCAGAAGTGATATCATGGCTGCGCACAAGCGGCTGATTGCCATGGTTCACCCGGACCGTGGCGGCTCCAACGAGCAGGTGCATGAAGCCAACGCCGCGCGCGATCTATTGCTGGATGAGTTGCCCCGCGAAGTGCGCTAAGTTATCGCGCAGGTTCACCAGAAAGGCCCCTGCTTGAAATGACTTATGACTTCCACCCAACAGTCTTACGCGAATATGACATCCGCGGTATCATTGGTGAAACACTTGGGCCGGACGATGCGCGCGCGATCGGGCGCGGTTTCGGTACCTTGCTGGTGCGCGATCTTGGCGGGGAAAAGAAGCCGCTGGTCACGGTTGGCTATGATGGCCGGGTCAGCTCGCCCATCCTCGAACATGCGCTGATCGAAGGGCTGACGTCCAGCGGCTGCAATGTGCGCTGCATCGGCATGGGCGCCACCCCCATGTTGTATTATGCAGAAGCCTCATCCGAAGAGGTGGATGGCGGCATTCAGATAACTGGCAGCCACAATCCCGCCAATTACAACGGCTTCAAAATGGTATTTCGCGGACGACCGTTCTTCGGTGTCGATATCCAGGCGCTCGGCACTATGGCGGCCAAGGGGGACTGGATCGATGGGTTCGGCGAAGTCGAGACCGTCGACATCATTGACGCCTATATTGACCGGATGCTGACTGCGCTGGACGGGATCGACACGGCCACGCTGGAAGGTCTGACCGTGGCGTGGGACGCTGGCAATGGTGCTGCTGGTCCGGCGCTGGAAAAGCTGGCTGCGCGCCTGCCCGGAACACACCATCTGCTTTTCACCGAAGTGGACGGAAACTTTCCCAACCATCACCCTGATCCCACTGTTGAGGCGAACCTTGAAGACCTGCGGGCCCTGGTTGCCGAGAAGTCCTGCGACTTCGGAATTGCCTTTGACGGCGATGGCGACCGGATTGGCGCTATCGACGGCGAAGGCCGCGTCATCTGGGGTGATCAACTACTAATGATTTACGCCGAGGACCTCCTCGGGAAACTACCTAATTCGACCATTATCGCCGATGTGAAGGCCAGCCGCGCGCTGTTCGATATGGTCGAAAAGCACGGCGGACAGCCGATTATGTGGAAGACCGGCCACTCGCTGATTAAGTCCAAAATGAAGGAAGTTTCCTCGCCTTTGGCAGGGGAAATGAGCGGGCATGTGTTTTTTGCTGACACATATTACGGTTTTGACGATGCGCTGTACGCCGGGATTCGCCTGATTGCGGCTTCTGCAAGGCTGGGCAAATCGGTGACGCAGCTGCGCGGTGAAATGCCCGCCATGCTCAACACGCCGGAATTGCGTTTTCAAGTTGATGAAAGCCGCAAATTCGCCGCGATAGACGAGGTGAAAGCGCGGCTGATGGGCGACGATGTGCCCGAAGGAATAGAGGTCAACGCAACTGATGGCGTGCGCGTGAATACGCCCGATGGCTGGTGGCTGCTCCGCGCGTCCAACACGCAGGATGTACTCGTCGCCCGGGCCGAAAGCGAAACCGCAGATGGGCTTGAACGCCTGATGGGTCAGATTGACGAACAGCTGCAATTGAGCGGTCTCGAACGCGGCGAGAGCGTAGGGCATTGAGGGGCCGGAGATTGATGGACCAGACATTGAGGGGAATGACCGACATGCTGCGCAAATTCGCTATTATCGCCGCCGGAGCTATCACCGCCATGACGGCTCAGCCTGCCATCGCGCAGGATTGGCCTGGCGATCCGCTTGCCGATGGCATTGAAGTCGAACCGCTCACACCAGAGCAGGAGGCGCAAATGCCTGCCGCGCGGCGATTGGTCGCTTTGGTCTTTCCCGAGGGCGTGGCGACCA